>Ga0325401_1000005_pt1 | contig 273089 bp, 267 predicted proteins | sample PopdelMetagenome_FD_205666 | JGI IMG/M metagenome (GOLD analysis project Ga0325401, IMG submission 205666) | Populus deltoides microbial communities from Bellville, Georgia, United States - Xylem-PdKOR-R2 | ecosystem: Host-associated > Plants > Phyllosphere > Stem > Wood/Secondary xylem...
CTTCGATGGCGGCGCTTCGCCAAACCCCGGACCCATGCTGGTCGCGGTCGTCTGCGGCAGCGACCGGCTGCTGCTTAGGCTGGACGGGATAGAGGGCGGCAACAACGAAGCGGAATTTCGGGCGGCATTGGCGGCGCTGGACTACGCCGCGGCGAACGCGATGCGCCGGCCCGTGATCGCTGGCGACTCCGACGCGGTCATTGCGGCGTTGGGCGGGGAGCGCCCTCCCAAGCAGGGTCGACTGACACAGCTGTACGAAGAATGCGTCGGCAAGAACCATGAGATCGGCAACGCGGTCTGGCGGCGCGCTCCACGCGACAACCCGGCGGGTCAGGTCATTCAGGCCGAACGCCGCGCCGCGAAGGCCGCGCGCCGAAAAGTCCGGGATCAGGACGTTATGACCCAGTTGCGGACGTTCACCGGCCTCGCGAACCCACTCAATAGCGGACGCACGTTCATCGCCTTCCAAGACCCCGCGCGGACGGTGTGTTCGACGACCCGATCGACTGAATGGGTGGAAGGAGACTTTGAACCCGCTAGCCCGTCCAACTAGGGTGCCGCCTGCGAGCTCTCGGACTTCTTTGCCCGCTTTTTTGCTGACCTGGCTGGATCGGCGGATTTGTCCCGCTCCCAGCCCGTAAGCCCCGCACCGTCGTTGTCGTGGAGGTGGGCGACGGCTTTCGCCAGTAGCTCCTCGTATGATTGCGACGGATTCGCTGAGCGAGCGTAGCGCTGCAGCACGTCAACAGCCATCGCGCTGACCGCGAAGGTTTCGCCGCCGGCGGTGACCCCGCAGGCGCAGATCCTGAAGTTGCCAGCGGGCAGCCACTGGAACTCGGTCCATATTTCGCCTCTTCGCGGCATGTCGCGGATCACCTCGCACAGGTCACGCTCAAGCTTGGCGTCGTCGATGATGAACGTGGCGTCGCTCGTGAAGAACACGACCTGACAGGTGTCCGGCGGGCAGCCGGTGACGCCGAACTCAATGCCTACCGGTTTGCCCGGGCGCAGCGGCTCGCCGGCCGGCAGGCGAGCGGCCAGCCGAGGCACCTCGTGCAACCTGAGTGTCGCAGGGTCGATGCCTTCAGGCGCCTTAAGTGCGAGGGCAACGCGATTGTCATCCATTGTCGCGACGAGCGCCTCGACCGCCGCAAAGGCGTTGCGCACGCTGTGCCCGCCGAGCAGCCGCTCGTAGAGTAGGCGGCTGGCCGACACCGCGGCCTCGTTGGTGATCGGAGCGCTGGTTCCGATGGCGGTGATCCCTCTCTCTGCGAGGTATTCGGCCACCTCAATTGACTTGCAGGCGTTCAGGAAGACAAGGCGGGGCGGCTCGTCGGCATCGAGCAGCGCGAACAATCGCGCGGGCGTGAGGTGGGCGTGCCGCTTGGCGCCCTGGAGCCCCTGCTTGGCGAACCAGAGCCCATCCCGGTCACCGTGGACCGAGATGTGCAGCACATCGGGCTTGTGCTTAGAGAGCTCGAGCGGGAGCGCCTCGATCGTGGTGTCTGGCAGGAAGACTATAGAGGCCGACCGCCTCGACGCCTCGGCGAGCTGGCGCTGGACGTCGGTGATCTCGCTCTCAAGCGCGAGCGCCTCCGCCTCCCCCACGCGCGACGCGACGTAGAGGATCTTCACGGATCGGCGTCCGTGATGGGCGCGGCGCCGGCCGCCAACTGTGGCTCGTCGCTCCTCACGCCGCCAGCTCCCAATGGCGACCGTCCCCACTGTCGATGACGGTCATCCCCGCCCGCCGGTCCGGCGCGAGATCGGAGACGATGAGCTGGTGGATGTCGGTCAGCACCGCCCGGCATCCCGCGACGTAGCCGTGCCCAAGGAACGATAAGTCTACCTTGCCGACCCTGACCGTGTCGATGCCCGACTGTATTGTGACAGGCGGCTCGAACCCCACCCGATCCGCAGCGTGGACGAAGCGAGAGGACCGGACCGCGAGGTCTTTGGCTGAGACGTATAGCGTGGTGCGGCTGCTGACGAGGGGGTAGGCCTTAGCCAGCATCACAAATGTCCGGCGGTCTACGTCCGGTGCGGCGAGGATGATCTGCCCGAAGGGCTTGCCTGACGACTGCGCAACTTTGGCCGCAATGCGGTCGACCGCGCGCAGTAGGCCCCGATTACCCATGCTGTGTGCAATGAGGTGGACCCGCCGCGCGCCCGAGTGGAGAGAGAATTGCTCGAGGAACTCGGTGATCGCCAGCTCGCTCGCCTCGATCGACGCCTCGTCCGCAGTATAGCCATGCATCTGTCCCTGTGACGGCCAGCTGAAGAAAGCCGTCCCGCCGGGGATGTTCAGGTCGGCACCGATCTGCGCCGCCCGAATGGCCGCGTCCACGAACGGTACGTTGTAGCCGTGCAGGAAGACGATGGCGTCTCCATGTTCGACCTCGCTGCAGGCGATACGCTCTCGCACCTCCCGCCAGAAGTCATGGTCGTGGAGTTCGGTGACGGATTCGAGCGAAAGCGGCTTCTCCCCGAAGGCGATGCGACGCCACCATGGCGGCCGGTCCTCGCCGATACGGTGAGTACGGGGGATGGTCACGCCGCACTTTCCGAGCGTCGTCGCGCCGCCGGTGTCGGCCGAGAAGCCGATTAGGACGCCATCCTTCTCGATCCGCGCGCGGTTTGTGCCGAACCAGACGTCAAAGACCCTCTGGGATCCAGCACGCCGGCCAGTCCCAGCCGACTTGGTCGTGAACTCGATGACGCCGTCACGCATGCGGATTCGCTCCGCAGCCTCCTCAAGGAGGGTGATGTCGGCAGTAAGGTCCTCCCGCAGCCGATCGCGGATAATCGTCGGCAGCTCGAGGTCGGTCAGGTCGGCGACAAGGTCGCGCAGCGCACGCTCGCGTGCGCTCGCGAGTGCGAGTGCGGCGACGGTGCCCTGCTCCGCGGCGACCGTCGTCTCCTCCTCGACCACCTCGTCGGCGGTGGTCTGGCCGTCCGTCTGTCCGAGTTCCGCCGCGAGTTCGTCGTCCGGGAAGTCGCGCAGTATTTTACCAGCCCAGCTGGCGCGGCGGTCGGCCAACGTCGTCAGCATGTCAGCGACTGATCGGTCCAGCAGCCTCGCGAGCAAAGTGAGCCGGAAGCCGGCCTCAAGAAGACTGTTGACGAGAAGTCGTCGCCAGAGCTGCGGATCTTCCATAAAGGCCCTCCCGCTATAGGAGGTTAGGCGCGCAGGGGACTGCGTCAACTATGATTCGTGGGTCGCGTCGAGTTCGTCACATCAGTCAAAGCGGCTTAGCGATCATTACTACCAGGGCTGACCGGGAAGCAAATGTTCCCGCTGCCTGGGGGTTTACGCGCGAGCTCGGCGAAAAGAGCGACGGCGTCGTCGCCCCGCCCCCAAGTAGGCGGTGACGTCCGCGCGTCAGCGGTCGTCAAGCACCAGGAACGCTCGCAAAGCATCGTCGCCGCCTCTATTAGAGACTCAAGGCAGGGGAGAGGCTCAGCACCGTGGCGATAGACGTTCTTCAAGCCTTTCTGACCAAGCGGATGTTCGACGTCGGTGGCGACGATCAACGCGTGACGCCGCTGCGCGAGGCCGCTGGCGATATCGCCACCCTCCTTAGAGCTGCCCCGCAGCGAGCGGCGACCTTCACGATCGTCGCGATCGATAGCGCGATCGACAAGGACGAACCAATCGTTAGCGAGGTCATGAAGGTGCTCGAGGGGCGCTGGCAGAGCTATGCCGGCGCATTCACCGACGTCCAGTTGCCCACGGTTGCCCGCGCGATCATTCTCCACGCGCTGAGCGCAGCGATGGGCGCCGAACCGATCGCCGCCGCCGTTAGCCTCACCGCGCGCTCGCTACTGCCGCGGCTCGGCGTTGTCGGCGATCGTGCGCTCTGGACGGAGATCATCAGCGACGCCGATCGTCGGCTCGCACAGCGTGCCGAACGCGATTGGGCGCTGCCTTCCGCCACGAGCGCCGCGGATATGACGCTCAGCGTCGCGGCCGTAGAGCCGCTCACGCCACCAAGCATCAAGACGGACTGGCTGGTCGGGCGTCTTGAGGCGGCTTCGGGACCGAACAACGCTGACGGTGAGGCCATCAAGGGTGCCAATCCTTATCTGCCAAACAACGGACAGGCCTGGGCGACGAACTTCGCCTCGCAAGCGGGCAGCGCCGTCACTAGCCTCGTAAACACTGCCGCCGAAATGCTCGCAAAGAATATAAACCAGCGCGAGGGCACGGACGCGCTTCGCACCGCGATCGCGGACTATGTGAGCACGACATCCTCGGCGCTAATCCGCACCGCGCTCGGGCTTGAGCGGCGCACCGCGCTGCTGTGGTGGAAGGAGGCACTCTTCTCCCCTGCGGCTCAGGCGAGCTATCGCGCGCTTGATCCGGCCGTGGCCGCGGCGCTCGCCGCGATCGATGCCTCGCATCAAACCGGCGCCTTCGCGCCACGCATGGCCGAAGCCGTGGTACGCGAGACATTGCGATCGATCGATCCGATCGCGATGATGGCCGAGCGCCCGCTCACCGAACACGGCCAGGCGCTCGCCGCCGCCGCCGATCCGGTCCGCGCGGTACTCGATGCCGACTACCAGGTGATCCACAGTGAGCCCGGTCGCACACCGCTCGGCGCGCTGGTGCCGAGCGGCAGCGGCATCACCGCCGAGGCGCTCATCACGCGCCTTGGTCTCCCTCGCGATGACAAGGTCAGCGCGATCGAGCTCGGCGTATGGCTGTTCCGCGACCTGCAGGCGGCCGCCGCAACGCCGCCGCCCGCGAAGCGTAAGCGTGGGAGCAAGACCGCATGAGCTCATGCCCCGATCCGAAATGCGGTGCGCCGCGGCTCAAATGTCGGATGGGCGAGGAATCGCCGAGCGATTGCGCGATATGGGCGAAGGATGGGGGTGGCGCTCCCGCTGCCTCAAACGGCGACGACGCGCCGCAATTGATGCGGCTGCCTTGGTCGGGCGCAGCGCTCGGTACCGCCGGGCTGGCGTTTCTGACCGGTCGCGGCGAACCGAAGCTCGTCGCCGTAATGGGGCCGCACAACGCCGGCAAGACCACGTTGCTCGGACTCTTCTACCAGCAGGTCGGGCGCAGCGGCCAGCTCGGCGACGCACGCTTTGCCGGCAGCTACTCGCTCGAAGGTTGGGAAGCGATTGCGCACGCGCTGCGGTGGGAAGGCAATGTGCCGCGCTTTCCGCCGCACACCTCATCGGGCGGCGGCCGCGTCCCTGGACTGCTCCATTTCGCGATGCGCGATGGTGCCGGCGTCCTCTCCGACGTCCTGTTGGCAGACAGCCCCGGAGAATGGTTCCAGCGCTGGGCGATCGACCCTGCGGCCGATGACGCGGAAGGTGCTCGCTGGCTGATCGAGCGCGCTTCCGCGATACTCGTGGTCGCCGATTGCGCCGCGCTGTCCGGCGCGGAGCGGGGACAGGCGCGTAGCGACACCATCCAGCTGCTCCGACGCGCCGCCGCCGAGCGGCGCGATCGGCCGGTCGCGCTGGCGTGGACCAAGGCCGATATCGAAGTCCCGCCGCTGATCCGGGACGCGGTCAGCACCGCCGCAACGACTGTTATGCCCGATATCGCCATGTTCGAGACAAGCGTGGTACCGTTCGAGCGAGACAATGTCTCGACGCTACCTGGACCAGCGGTGACGAGGCTGCTCGGGTGGATGATCTCGCCGCTTCGGCGCGGCTTCGAAGTCGCTGAGCCGCGGCCATCGGGCGCTGACCCGTTCTTCGCGATCGGTGTCGCTGCATGACCAGACGTCTGCTCCTTCTGGGCGAATATGATGTCGGAAAGAGCCACTTCGCGGGCCAGCTGCTCGGTCGGCTCAATCAGGAGCAAGGCGCGCTGCGCATGGTCGGCGCGCCGCCGACGCTCGGCCCCTATGAAAACGTGCTCGCCCGGATCAACAGCGGTCGCGCCGCGCCCCACACCTCACAGGACAGTTATGTCGAGAGCCGCTGGCCGCTCGCCGACCGCAGCGGCAATCAGATCGAACTCGAATGGCCGGACTATGGCGGCGAGCAGCTGCGCGCGATCCGCGAGCAGCGTTCGATGCCGCGTGCCTGGCGCGACCGCATCGTCGCGACTGCAGGTTGGATCGTCATGGTCCGTATCGCGCACCAGCAGCTCAGCGACGACATCTTCACGCGTCCGCTGGCCGAGCCCGGTAAGGACCGCCAGCCTCCCGACACTTTCGCGATATCGCCGCAGGCGCAGCTCGTTGACTTCCTGCAGTGGCTAATGTTCGTGCGCGGCACCGGTACGCTGGCGCCGGTCGCGAGCCCGCCGCTGATGCTGCTCCTGTCCTGCTGGGACGAGTTGCCGATTGCCGAGCAGGACAAGACGCCGATCACCGTGTTGCGCGCCCGCATGCCGATGGTGGCCGCCTTTGCCGAAGCTAATTGGCGCCCCGAAGCGCTCCAAGTGTTCGGCCTGTCAGCCCTTGAGCGGCCGCTGCGTGAAGATGCGGTCGATGACGAATTCGTCGACCGAGGTCCGGAAGCGTTCGGCTACATCGTACTCCCCGACGGATGTCGCGAGACGGACCTGACGCTCGCTATCGCAGCCATGGTCTGAAGCGATGACGCTCACGCTTGCGCAGGCGATCTATGGCGAACGCGATCGTGGCCATCGGCTGCTCGGCGCCAGCCCGACTTTTCCCGAGGCCGACCGCTTGGCGGGTCGGATGGACATGCAAGGCTCGCCGCCTCCACACACGGCATGGCAACCCTATTTCAGCGGCTTCGCGTGGAACGGCTACTATGTGTTTGCACGCACGATGCCTGACCCTCGCGCCGAGCGCGCCGGCATGGTCTTCTCGCGCGCGCTCGCCGTCCCGGAGGCCGTCGCCGGTGAGCTTGCCAATATCACCGGCCTTTTCTCACTGCTCACGGGACGCGGCGATGAGCGCGACCAGATCGACGATATTGAGTATCGCGACGGCGAGGCGCCGCCTCCCGGCTCGCCCGGCCTCGTCCACGCAATGCTGCGCGAAGGTCAGGATCCGGTGGTCTGGCCCGGAGAAGCAGGGTTCGATCACGCTCTAGCCAGTCTCTGGGCGGCGTTGTGGCCGGCCGCAAGGCTCGGCCTGAGCTTCCGCATCGCCTTCTCGCCGACCGATGTCGCGAACGATCCGCCGAGCCTCGTCACGACGCCGGCAAGCCTGGTGACCCGCTGGTCGTCATTTCGGATCGTCCGGACCGACGCCGAAGAGCAACGTGATGACGCGGCAGAAGCGTTTCTGCTGAACCGGGATGCGCCGGCGGAGCTCAAGCGCGCGATCGCAGCCTTCGGTCCGCGAATGCCGAAGATCTCCGAGGTCAGGCGCGTCGTCGACCTCGTTGCAACGCAGGCAGCGGGCGGAGCGCTGGCCGATTTGATCGACGGCCTCCGCCTCGTCTGCGACTTGGCGCCCGAGCGCGAGGTCGGCGGCGACATCAAGACCGGCTTGGTCGACCGCGCCGTCGCTGCAATGGCGAGCGCCGCAGCGGCGGATGTACGGATGGCGCGTAATCTCGACCTAGCGCCAATCGGGACCGCAGAGCATTTTTGGAATGCGATGGCAGGTTGGGCGCAGCATTACCTGTGGAGCATAGGTGATGCCAAGAGCGTCGCGACCATTCTGGAGGAGGCTTGCTCGACGAAGCCGGTCGCAGCTTGGCGCGACGCAATCCTCAAGGGTGTGGGCCAAGCGCTTGCGAAGCCGACCGGCTCCCTCGGCGTGAACTTGTGGAAAGCCCTGGCGGTCGAGCCGGCGCTGCTCGGTGCGCTTATCAAGCAGACGCGCGACGGCAAACGCCGGCTCGAAGCGGCACTCCTGCTCGCGCCGCCTCAGCAGATCACCGCGGAGCCCGCCAAGGCGATCTCTGCCGAAGCGCTCCGTGCCGACCTATCCGCGGTCCACGCCTTGTGCTGCGCCGCCAGTCTCACGCCATTGGCATCCATTCGCCGGCATCTTAGCGAGGCGAGAGCCGACGCCCGCACGCTGGCACTGGCCGCGCGCGACGCCAGCGGCGAGGAACGGGTCGTCGCAGCGCTCGAGCATGATGACGATCTGACGCTGATGCTCGGCGCCCAAGCGGCCGCCGAAACACCCTCATTGCTGCGCAAGATCGTCATGGTCGAGCCGCGCTGGCGGGACCTTTGGACCGCAGCGATCCTCATCGATCCCGCTGCTGCCGGCGGTCCGAGCCGCCCCTCGCAAGCGGTCTCTGCGCTGCTCGACGGCTTGGTCGATGGCACAATCGCCGCCGATGATCTCCTCGATGCGCTCAGCACGACCGCGCTCGCCGATCTGACGTCTTATCCGCGCCACGCGGAAGTTTGGCCCAAACTTGTCGAGCCCACGCGCAGCCGATTTCTCGACACCACCGCCGATGCCTGGTTGGCAGCGCTCGAAGGCGGTAACGAAATGGCCTGCGACGACGTGCTCGCCAGCAAGGTTGCCTCACCAGCCAAGCTCGACCCCGTCCTCGCTCGCCTCACTGCCGACGTCGACGCAGGCTGCCGTTTGTTCCGCGCGCTGCCGCAACTGGCCGAACCACAGTTCGGCCGCTGGCTTGACGCGGTGCTGAGGCGCGGCGCCGCACTGGCACGCGCTGAAGCCGAAGCGCTAGGCCGCCTAGTCGCGGCCCGAAGCTGGGATGGGACAGCGGCCCGGATTGCTGATGCGATCACCGACAACAAGCGCGCAGATCTTCGTCCTGCGGTTGATTATATCCTCGATCTGCTCGGCGTATTCCGACGCTATTGGCTAGACGAAAACTTCAGCCACACGCCAATGCCGGTTAAATGGCAGATTTTGCAAGATGTTGCACTGGAGCTTTATGGCTATGGTCCGGGCGAAAATCAGTTGTGGCAGCGCGCGGGTGGCAAGGAGAGCGACATCCCGCAAACCAAGACTGGTGCCGAGGCATGGCGCAAGGTGGTCACTGACGCGCAGAAGGGTAAGGGCGACGTCAACATTGCCAGTTTAATCAAGACCATGGCCGATGACTACCCGCATCACCGCACCGTCTCCAAGCTGCGCTGGGACTCGGCGTTTCAAGCAAGCCGATGATCGCGCACGCCCTGATCGTCGGCGTCGCCGACTACGCCTCTGTCCCGAGCCTGCCGGCCGCCGTCGGCCATGATGTCGCCGATATAGCTGCGCTGATCGGCGAACCCAACGGCGCCCGGGTCCCGCGCGACCAGATTACGCTGCTCGTCGACCGCGACGCCAAAGCCGCCGCGATCCGCGCGGCTTTCGCTGATCTGGCCGCGCGCGTGCCGGAGGATGGCACCTTCCTGTTCTATTTCTCGGGGCACGGCGAAAGGGCGGTGCTCGCCGGCAAGGAGCAGAGCTGGCTGCTGCCGCATGACGCCGATCTTACCCGGCTGGCAGCGACCGCGCTCGCGTCGACCGAGATCGTCGCGCTGCTCGATGCCATCAGGGCGAAGCGACAGGTATTGCTGATCGACGCCTGCCACGCGGGCGGCATCGGCGCCAGTAAAGGAGCCGAAAAAGCCAGCCCCAAAGGTTTTGGGGCGTATGGCATGGATGCGCTGGGGCGCGGCGCGGGCCGTGCTCTGCTGACCTCATCGCGCGCCGACGAGACGTCTGCGATTCTGACCGGCGCGCGCAATAGCGTCTTCACGACCGCGCTTATTGAAGCGCTCGGCGGTGCGACGATCGATCGCGGGAACGGCCTCATAGGCGTGCTCGACGTCTTCGACTATGTGTCGGCCGAAGTTCCCAAGCGGATCGATCAGCACCCCATCTTCCATGCCGGCGATCTCGACAGCAATTTCGCGCTCGCGCGACGTCCGGTGACCGCCCCTAGCTCCGCACCAACGATCGCCGAGCTCACAGCCTTGTTCACGAGGCTCTATCCCGCCGGTCCCCTCCAGGACAATCTCTGGTCGCGCGCCGGTGGCGACGTGTCGCGGCTTATGCTAACGGGCATCGGCGTTGCGCAATGGCATTCCGCGCTCAACAAGGTGCACCTGGGCGGCGGCGGCCTGCAGCTCGAGGACCTTCTGCGCGCCGCTGCCGACGACTTTCCCAATCATCCGGAGCTGACTGCGCTTCTGACGTGAAGCCGAACGGCGGTCCCGGCCAAAACCTGCAAAGAGAAGCTTTTCAGGCTATCGCGGATCTAAGGGGAGCCCTAGTCTCACCATTGGGTAGTCTACGTCATCACCTAAACAATGGTGGTGAGCGGACAGTATTGGACCTTTACGTCCCTATATCGTCGCGGTGTTCAGGCGGTAAGCGATACTGTATGCTTCCATATTAAACGTACAAATGCGCAGGCAGGGTGTCCCTTCGACGCTCCAAGGCGGCTATTCCGCTTTCCTGAAGCAATCGCCGGCCCGCTATTTTCGACCGAGGGCCGGCCATTTCATCTTCAGGGCGCCTTCTGAAATTTGTATTTCATTCTGGCCATTTGGACTTGGGTTGGCAGCGTCGGAAGGTGACTCGCACAATTCGAGAAGCGTTAAGCGCGCACTCGCGCGCGCAAGCGCGCGTAAAGCCGAACTTCCTGCTGATGTTCCAGTTCGACGGTCACGGCGAACCGCTGGTTGGTCACGAAGCTCTCCGCCCAACCACTCTCACACCGCACGACTAAGTAGTAGTCTTGACCGTAAACGTCGGTGTCTTTGGTGAACGTGACGCTGGCCGACTGCACCGTGCCCTTCTCGCGCTGCTGCGCGCCGGGGAGAAGGTTGCAATTGTACCGACCTTCGATGTCGGGCTGCCGTCCCTCCTCCTTTTTCCGCCGCCGGAAATGCTCAAAGATCAGCGCCGGGTCGCAACCGCGCAACAGGCGGAAGCTCATCCCTACGCCCGCATAATCAGCGCGCGAGTGGCGAACGGGCGGGTCATAAGCGAGCGTGACCCGGAGCGTGCGCCTGCCGCCGCCCTGAAATTCGGCGGGGATCGGGACATGGTAGACCGCGAAATGGTCGAGCAGCAGTTCGTCCTCGGCGTAAAGGACGACGCGGTGATCGTCGGAATAGGCCGCGCGTTGCGGATCGACTCGACCGTGGCCGCAAACGCTACGCACCGCATCGCCGCCATGCGGCGCAAGCTTTGCCGCCGCTTCCTCGGGGATGATCGCTGCGCCGACGAGCAGCGCGCGCAGCAGATTGGCCGACGCGTCCGGAAACAGCCCCAGCAGTTGGCTCGCCTTGTGAGCGACCATCGGCGCCGAATAGGATGTGCCCGAACCCGCGGTAAACAGCCGATCAAGGAACTGATGGTGAAGCGTCATCATGCCGGCAGTTGGCAGATCTTCGCCCCTTCGCAGCCGCGCCACGACCGCATCAAACACCATCGTTCCGCCAAGATCGACGAGGTCCGGCTTGACCGCGCCGTTGATCCCCGGCCCGATCCGGGTGAACGGCGCAGGTTCAAGGGCACGCGTGATCGGGCGAACCTTGATGTCCTCACCGAACTCCGGGCCGAGCCCTTCACCATGCGCGAGCGCGCCGACGGTCACGACGTTCATCGCCCCGGCCGGCTCGCAGAAGCGGTTCGCGGGTTCGAAGAGGTAAGCCGGATATTCGGTGACGGCCTGCTCGATCCGGTTGCCGCCGCGCGGCTGGCGGTTTCCGGCCGAAACGACAATGAGGATGTTGAGTTCGCGCGCTAGCTCATCCAGCGTCGCCGCCCACGGACCGACCTTGCCGCCGTCGTAGGTGCGCTTTGCGTCGCCAAGAGAGATCACGAAGATTCGGCAGCCGAAGCCCTGGGCGAGCTGCGTGATCGCCTCGCGCATTTGCGCCGGAACCAATCGGCGATCGTCGAAGCTTCCCGCATCGTTGACGACCTTCGCTGACGCGATTCGCGCATGGCGTGGAAGAGCGGCGGAGCCCAGCTGGCTACGCAGATCGCCGAACAGGGCGACGCCGGCAACCCGTGTACCGTGGCCCCAGCCGTCGGCGGAGCCGAGCGCTTCAGGCACGCCGATCGCACCGACCAGCACGTCCTCAATTAACGGGTGAGCGTTCACGCCGCTGTCGATCACGCCAATGACGGGAGCATTCGTGTCAACCGGACCGGGCGAGGGCAGAGCGTCCAACGTAAGCTGCAGCGCGTCGCCGGTGGTGATATCGGGTTCGGGGGGAAGGTCGACGACCTGGATGTCCTCGATCGTCAGCAGCGTTCGCACGACCTTGCCCGAACAGCGGGTGCGCAGCATCGTGATCGACGGACCTATATAGCGGTCGAGCACCTCGCCAGCCCGCGCGGCGATATAGGCTTCAAGCTGCTCCAGCTTCCGCGTCCTGAGTTCCCGGCGGCCCAGGTCCCACAGCTCAACGTCTAGTAAATAGCTCGCCTCTTCGAGAAAATCATCGATCGCGGTGAAGCCTTCCTCGCGGAGGCGAATGCCGATCCGGTCTTGCGGGCCAACCGACCCAATTTCCTCGATCCCGCCGATGAATACTGCATACGGCGTGCCCTTCTGATCGGGCGGCGGACCCCCGGCGAACGCAGCGAGCCGCTCGCGGAACGCCGCCATGTCCTCGCTGGAGGAAAAAAGGAAAAGTGTGCGATCGGGGTCGCTCGCGAGCAAGGTAAGGCCGAGCTGTTCCCAATCCGCTTCCATCGGGCCGCCGGCCATCCGGACGCGCAGCACCAATGACGGATCGACAAACTCGGGCTTCCGGCGTTCGCGCTGCTCGACGACGGCAGCATTGAGTTCGGCGCCGATCTTCGCGCTGTGAGCGCCGATATCGCGCTCGGGCGCGCGGCCGCCGCCATGCTTTCGGCGTTCGAGTTGTTCGGGCAACCGGACCAGCTGCAAGTGCTCGTAATTGGCCACCGGTGGTGTCAGCCGACCTCGCTCAGCCGCCCGGCGCGGTGACGACGGCGGCTTTCGTCGGCGATCGCGCGAGTAAAGTCGCGCTCCCGGACCTCCTTGCGGCGTTCGATGATGCTGCTCTTCAGCGCGCCGACGCAGATGCGCTCTAGCTCGGCGAACGAAAAGCCCTTCAATGCGCCGACATGAGCGAGCGGATCGAAGGTCAACTGGGCGTTGCGGAATTTGAGCTGCAGGTAACGGCCCACCGCCGCACGAGCGGGACGATCGAACCAAATGACCTCGTCGAACCGCCGCCAGACAGCGGGATCGAGCACGTCATCGAGATTGGTTGCCGCAATGAGAAAGCCCTTGGGCTGGATGCGATCGATGAACAGCAAGAGGCTGTTCACCACACGCCGCAGCTCATGATGATCGCCAGCGTCGTCGCGCGCACGTGCCAAGGCATCGAATTCATCAAGCAGCAGTACGCAGGGTTGCGTGCGGGCGAACTCGAAAATCTTGCGGACGTTGGTCGCGGTTTCGCCGAGGTAAGACGAGATCAAACGGTCGAGCTTGACGGTGAACAGTGGTAACCCGGTCTCCCGCGCGAACACTTCGGCGGACAGCGTCTTGCCGCATCCAGGCGGCCCGCAGAACAACAGCTTCGACCGGACCGAGAGGCCATGGCGGTGGACGTCGTCGGCCCGGCGATACTCGCGAATGAGGTCGAGGAAGATACGCACGTTCTCAGCGCTCAGCACAACGTCGTCGCGCGTATGTTGGGGTTCGACTCTCTCGACGAAATCGCTGGCGGCGTCAGGAAAGGGGATGAGCGGCGCAAGACCACGCGGCGCGGATTTGGACGAACCGGTATGTTCCAGCGTCTTGCGCAGAGAGCGCGCTAGCACACGATTGTTCTTCTTCTCCTCTTCGGAGATGATCTGCTCGGCTACCGCTCGGAACTCGTCGTCCCGCCCGTAGCTGCCAAGCAGCTTTTTCATGAGTTCGCCGCGTGCCATCCTGTCAGCCTAGCTTGAGTGGCAGGCCCGAAATCACCCAACCTCCTGTCGCAACCACGGTCGCGATTCTGCCCGATCCGCGACTGGGCGGCAACAACCTTCCTCGTTCCGATCGCGACAATCTTGTGGACGGTTGGCGCGCTGACGCTGAACTGGGGGCCAGCGCCAGCCGCAGGGTCAAACATGGACTCGCGCGAGCGCTTGGCCAGCACGAGCCGTCCGCTCATGGTCTCAGTTCCAGCGTGCCTCGACCGATCGCAAAGAAGCAAAGTCCGACATGTCCGAGCGAAGGACTGCATTCAGGGAACCTTTCGCCTGCCGAACGACCCGATGAGAGCGCTTAGCTGCCGTGGCGTTCAGACTGAACGAGCGGCCGGATACGCATGGTCGGCGCTCAAAGCGGCCAGTCCGGTTTCCACCCAAAAGCAGACGGTCTGCCTGAGGTACAAAGCAGATGCTCGGTCTGTTCATGCTGCAGAGTGCAGGTGCATCAAGCGGTTTCAAAGTCGGCTGCGGCCTTCAGCGCTCTTCTTGACGGACCAGTCGGAGGCGGCCGGGCTTGCGAGGTCTACGGTATTCGCGCTCGATCACGCTATGTGCGATTTGCAGGGCCCTGGCGTTGTAGGCGTCGCATGCTGCAGCCAAGGAGAACAGTCTTCGTTCAACGGCTCCTTGTGCCTTTGCCAGGGCAGAAACCATATCCCAAACGCCTTTGTCCGGCGCGCGCACCCAAAGCGTTACTAGATGATCATCCAGTATGGCCCTAGTGGCTGGCCGCCATGGCGTGGTCAGATATGCCTGCCATATTCGGGGCCACCCCGCCCACCCTGCCGTAGTGGAAAGTTCGCTGCGCCCATCGTCCGACACGCTCTCGACTGGCTCGCTCCACTGAGCAGTCAGCGATAGCGGCGCAACCGGGATCTTCTCCGCCAAGCGTTGGGCAAACGCGTTCAAATTGCGTGGCTCGTCTTCCGGCCACGCATGGTAGATCGCCTTTGCCTCTTCTACCGCCCGTTCGCGCTGTAGCGACGCCAGCGATCGATGGAACAGCAGCGTGCCGACGAGCTCGGCAGCCGCGAAGCTCAGTCTCGGCGGGGGAACAGGGGCGAGAAACCGCAATCCCTTGGAAGGTCGCGGTGTGACTGCGAGTTCGGCGGCACCATCGTCATCCCCGACAATGGCAGTAGCGCCTGCGCTTCTGCTTGCAGCTCCACCCCACCAAGCACTGATCCGGAAGCGTAGTTCCTGCGGTAAACTGGCGTCGCTATCAGCACCTAACCTCTCCACCAGCGCCAAGCGCCGAGCCAGCAGCAAGTCACGCTCGTCGGCGTGGCGTTTTCCTGGCTGCAAACCAGCCAATCGCATGTTAATCTTGTCTCTTTCAAGTATGAGCTTGTTTACACCGGATACTCTCTGAGTTAAATACAATAAATCATGGCAGTTCCTGCAAGCCCATTTTGCCACAACGTTGTAAATCACGTGCACGCTTTTTCTACATACGGGGCAGGAAACCTCCGTGCTCTCAACGAGAGGATTACGTCTCGTTCGCACGACCTCCAGATACATAGCTCCGGTGCCCGCTGGCACGTTGATGTGACCTACAAAATCGTAGCCAAACTCGACCGCTTGATTGTCGAGCCTGGTCAGGATCGCAGAGCCGACCGGATGCCCAGTCTCGTCAACCCAGTCGCACACCCCAGTTCCGGTGCGCCACGACCGAGTTGCTGCACGCACGTCGAAGGCAGGAAACGCTTCGCAATGTGGCCTGCCACCCCTTCGCTCTTTGGGCATGGATCCTCTCACCCGCACACGCCCGAGACCCATTTTTTATACTCCAACAAATGGGCGTCGCGAAAATCTAAATCCTATTGGCTCCCATCTAACTCCCACGCGCCAACGGCGCCAGCCAAGGCGTGGGAACCGCAGTGAGGATCAGAGACGCTTGAGCGCAGGCATGGTCATGCAGCCGGGCGCAAGCGCGTCTATAGACGCGCTGCGTGCGAGCTAAACCGCTCTCAGCGCTAGCTATTTTGGAAAAGTACCTGCGCTAATGCAGACGTTTTGGCGGAGCGGGAGGGATTCGAACCCTCGATACGGTTTTGCCGTATACTCACTTTCCAGGCGAGCGCCTTCGACCACTCGGCCACCGCTCCGCTTGTTCCTGCCCGGAAGCGTGCGCCCCTAATGCGGTTCGACCTGTGAGGCAAGCACTTGCGCGGCGGGGAGGGGCGCGGCAGCTTCGAACTTGTGCTGATGTTTCTTCTTGCCGTTGCGGCCCAGGCGGCCCCCGCCCCGGCCGCCCCCCTGCCGGGCGACTGGCGTCGCGTGCCCGCCGACGAGGTGATGGTGATGACCCTGTCCGGCGGACGCAGCGTCGTGGTGCGCCTGGCGCCCGCCCATGCGCCGGAGCACGTGGCCAACATCCGCAAACTGGTGCGGGCACGGTGGTGGGACGGGCTGTCCGTGTACCGCGTGCAGGAGAACTGGGTCGCGCAATGGGGCGACCGGACGGAAAAGCGCCCATTGCCGCCGGGCGTCGCGATGCGGGTCACGCCCGAGTTCGAGCTAAAGGCCATGTTACCGCTTCAGCGGATGGCGCGGCCGGACGGCTATTCGGCGGCGAGCGGCATCACGGCCGATGGCTGGCCGGTCGCGACGGACGGGAACCGGGCGTGGCTGACGCACTGCTACGGGTCCGTTGGCGTCGCCCGGGATGCAGCGCCCGACAGTGGCAGCGGCGCGGAGCTGTTTGCGCCCATCGGCCAGTCCGCACGACGGCTGGACCGCAACTACACCGTGGTGGGGCGGGTGATCGAGGGGATGCAGTACCTCTCGGCCCTGAAGCGCGGCGACGCGCCCATGGGCGTCTATGCCGACGCGGCAGAGGACACGTCCATCGTCTCCGTCCGGCTGGCAAGCGAGCTGCCGCCAAGCGAGCGACCCACCTTCGAATATCGCGCCGCCGACAATCCCCGCTACGCCGCCGCCATCCGGCTGCGCGAGAACCCTGCCCCGCCGACCATCCCGATCGGTGCCACGGTGTGCGACCTGCCCGTCAACGTGCGGCGCGTCTCCGCCGTGCCCTAGATTGGCTTGCTCCGGCCGAGCGACATCTATACCCTTTCTTCGAAAAAGATGAGAGGATGCGCCATGGCGTGGGATTTCGAAACAGACCCTGAGTTCCAGGAACAGCTGGATTGGATGGATGGGTTCGTGACGGAGGAGGTGGAGCCGCTGGCGTTCCTGGGCATCCATCCGTCCGACACCAGGAACCCGGAGCGCAACGCGCTGGTGCGCCCGTTGCAGGAGAAGGTAAAGGCGCGCGGGCTGTGGGCCTGCCACCTGGGACCTGAGCTGGGCGGCAAGGGGTACGGTCAGGTCAAGCTGGGGCTGATGAACGAGATACTGGGCCGCGCCGGCTTCGCGCCCACCGTGTTCGGCTGCCAGGCGCCCGACACGGGCAATGCGGAGATCATCGCGCATTACGGCACGGAGGCGCAGAAGCAGCGCTACCTGGAGCCGCTTCTGGACAACCGCATTGTGTCCGGCTTCTCCATGACCGAACCGCAGGGCGGCTCCGACCCGACCGGCTTCCGCACCACGGCGGTACGCGATGGTGACGAATGGGTCATCAACGGCGAGAAATGGTTCACCACCAACGCCAAATGGTCCGAATTCCTGATCGTCATGGCCGTGACGGACCCGGACGCCGAGGTACGCCACGCGCGCACGTCCATGTTCATCGTGCCCACCGAGACGCCGGGCGTGGAGATCGTGCGCAACGTCGGCGTGTACGGCGCGCAGCGCGACGGATCGGAGGGCTATGTGCGCTACACGGACGTGCGCGTACCGGCCGACCACCTGCTGGGACAAAGGGGCGGTGCCTTTGCCATTTCGCAGACCAGGCTGGGCGGCGGGCGCATCCACCACGCGATGCGCACCGTGGGCGCGTGCCGGCGCGCGCTGGACCTGCTGTGCCGGCGCGCGGTCAGCCGCAAGACGCGCGACGGGGTACTGGCCGACAAGCAGACGGTGCAGATGGCGATCGCCGACAGCTATATCGAGCTGGAGCAGTTCAAGCTGTTCGTCCTCAAGACCGCCTGGGCGATCGACAAGTACCGGGACTATCGCCGGGTCCGAAAGGACATCGCCGCCATCAAGGCGCTGATGCCCAAGGTGTACCACGATATCGCGGCCCGCGCGCTCCACGTCCACGGGTCGCTCGGCGTGTCGGACGAGATGCCGTTCGCGGGCCAGGTGATCGGCGCGTTCGTGATGGGCATCGCCGACGGTCCGACCGAAGTCCATAAGGAGACAGTCGCCAAGCAGCACCTGCGCGCCTACAAGGGCGTGGAGGACCCGGTCTTTCCCGATTATTCCATACCCAACCGCCGGGCCGCCGCGGTGGAACGCTACGCAGACCCGGTGGAACAGGTGGCCGACGCGCTGGAGCAGGCAGAAGCGGCATGACGCGGCGGCGCAGAGGAAGGGTTGCCGGCACAGGGTAGCCGGATATGCCGCTCGTGCGTTAAGGCTGGCGCGACCGGCACTTAGGCCGGCGCGAGCCAGAGGTATACGTGGCGGACGATCCCCAGTTCCAGATTTCGCCCCAGTTCCAGATCTCGCGGCGCGGCGTCGTTGTCGGCGGCGCGGCGGCCGCCGCAGCCGCAGGCGTGCCCGTCGACGCGCAGGTGCCGGCCGCTGCGCCGCCGCCCACCATGCCCGTCGCGTTCCGCATCAACGGGCGTCGGCAGGAGCTGGTGCTGGACACGCGAACCACCTTGCTGGACGCGCTGCGGGAGCATCTGCGGCTGACGGGGTCCAAGAAGGGCTGCGACCACGGCCAGTGCGGCGCGTGCACGGTGCTGGTGAACGGCCAGCGCATCAATTCCTGCCTGACGCTCGCCGTGATGCACGAGGGCGACGAGATCACCACGGTGGAAGGGCTGGGCACGCCTGACAAGCTTCACCCGATGCAGGCGGCGTTCGTGCGCCACGACGGATACCAGTGCGGCTATTGCACGCCCGGCCAGGTCTGTTCGGCGGTGGCGGTGCTGGACGAGATCAAGGCGGGCATTCCCAGCCACGCCCAGGCGGACGTCGCCGCGCGCCCGGCCCTGTCCGCGACCGAGATGCGCGAGAGGATGAGCGGCAATATCTGCCGCTGCGGCGCCTATTCCAACATCATCGACGCCATGGCCGACGTGGCCGGGATCAAGGTGGCGGGCGTGGAGGCCAAGGCATGAAGCCCTTCACCTATGAGCGCGCCAAGTCCCCGGCGGAGGCGGCCCGTGCGGTCGCGGCCCGGCCTGGCGCCAAATTCATCGCGGGCGGCACCAACCTGCTAGACCTGATGAAGCTGGAAATTGAGACGCCGGCCCACCTTGTGGACGTGCAGGACCTGGGACTGGACCGGATCGAAGCGACGCCAGACGGCGGCCTGCGCATCGGCGCCTTTGTCACCAATACGGCGCTGGCGTCGGACGAGCGGGTCAGGCGCGACTATGGCGTGCTGACGCGCGCGATCGTGGCGGGTGCGAGTGGGCAGCTTCGGAACAAGGCGTCCACCGCGGGCAATCTGCTCCAGCGGACTCGCTGTCCCTATTTCTACGACACCAACCAGCCATGCAACAAACGGCGGCCGGGCTCCGGCTGTGCGGCGATCGGCGGCTATTCGCGCCAGCTGGGCGTGATCGGCGTGTCGGACAAGTGCATCGCGACCTTTCCCGGCGACATGGCGGTCGCCATGCGCGTGCTGGACGCGGGCGTGGAGACGGTGATGCCCGACGGGAGCACGCGCACCATCCCAATCGCGCAGTTCCACCGCCTGTGGGGAGACACGCCGCAGGTGGAGACGGCGCTGCGGCCGGGAGAGCTGGTGACGGCGGTCACCCTGCCCCGCCCGCTCGGCGGCCGACACTTCTACCAGAAGGTGCGCGACCGCGCGTCCTACGCCTATGCGCTGGTGTCGGTGGCGGCGGTGATCCGGCCGGACGGCACGGGACGCGTCGCGTTCGGCGGCGTGGCGCCCAGGCCGTGGCGGGTGGAGGAGGCCGACGCGCTGCTCCCGCGCGGGGCGGCCGCGGTCACGGAACGCGCTTTCCGCGGCGCGACGCCGACCCGCGACAATGCTTTCAAGGTGCCGTTGGCGACGAGGGCGCTGGCATCGGTGATCTCCCAGGCCAAGGCCCGGACCGGGCAGGAGCAGGCGGCATGAAGTTCGAGCAGCCGGCAGGCACCAACGCGATCGATCAGCTGAAGGTGGTGGGTCGCGCCGCGCCGCGCATCGACGGACCGCTCAAGACCACGGGCAGCGCGCCCTACGCCTATGAGCGCCACGACGCGGTCGCGAACCAGGCCTATGGGTACGTGGTCGGGGCGGCAGTGGCCAAGGGACGCATTTCGCGCATCGACCTGTCCGCCGCGCGTGCCGCGCCGGGCGTGCTGGCGATCGTGACGCACGAGAATGCCGGCACGCTGGGCAAGGGGCGGATGAACATCGCCAAGCTGCTCGCCGGCCCCACGGTGGACCATTATCACCAGGCCGTCGCCGTTGTGGTGGCCGAGACGTTCGAGCAGGCGCGCGCCGCCGCCAACCTGGTGCGCGTCGACTATGCGCGCGCCAAGGGCCGCTACGACCTGGCGGAACAGGCGGAAACGGCACCGCTGGAGGGCGGGAGCAGCGGCGAGGGATCGGGCGCGCCGCCCGTCGACCGGGTGGGCAATTTCGAGCGCGCCTTTGCCGCGGCGCCCGTCAAGATCGACCAACGCTATTCGACCGGCGACGAAAGCCACGCGATGATGGAACCGCATGCCAGCATCGCCGCGTGGAACGGCGATGCGCTGACGCTCTGGACGTCCAACCAGATGGTAAACTGGAGCAAGGGCGACGTGGCGCGCACGCTCGGCATCCCGCCGGAGAAGGTGCGGCTGGACTCGCCCTATGTCGGTGGCGGGTTCGGCGGAAAGCTGTTCGTGCGCGCGGACGCGATCCTGGCGGCGCTGGGTGCCAAAGCGGCGGGGCGGCCGGTCAAGGTGGCGCTGACCCGGCCCATGATCTTCAACAACACGACGCACCGGCCCGCGACCATGCAGCGCGTCCGGCTGGCGGCGACACGCGACGGCAAGCTGACGGCGATCGCGCACGAGAGCAGCTCGGGCAACCTGCCGGACGGCAAGCCCGAGACGGCGGTATCGCAGACCAAGCTCCTCTATGCCGCGCCCAATCGCCTCACCTCCATGCGGCTGGCGACGCTCGACCTTCCGGAGGGCAACGCGATGCGCGCACCGGGCGAGGCGCCGGGCCTGATGGTGCTGGAAGCCGCGATGGACGAGCTGGCGCACGCGCTGAACATGGACCCGGTGGAGCTGCGGATCGTCAACGACACGCAGGTCGATCCCGAAAAGCCCGAGCGGCCCTTCTCGCAGCGTCACCTGACCGAATGCCTCCGGACGGGGGCAGAGCGGTTCGGCTGGTCGCGGCGCAATCCGAAGCCCGCGCAGGTGCGCGACGGCCACTGGCTGGTCGGCATGGGCATGGCGGTGGGCTTCCGCAACAGCCCGACGCAGAAGTCGGCGGCGCGCGTGTCGCTGGACGCGCAAGGCCGCGTGTCGGTGTGGACCGACATGACCGATATCGGAACGGGCAGCTACACCATCATCGCCCAGACTGCGGCCGAGACCATGGGCGTGAAGCTGGAGGACGTGGCCGTCCACCTGGGCGACAGCCGGTCCCCCGCCTCGTGCGGGTCGGGCGGACAATGGGGCGCGGCCAATTCGACGTCCGGCGTCTTTGCCGCCTGCACGGAGCTGCGCGCGGCGGTGGCGCGCAAGGCCGGGCTTGACCCCATGACGGCCGAGTTCGCGGACGGACGTGTGCGCGCCGGCGGACGATCGGTGCGGCTGCGCGACGTGGCGAAGGACGGAGACGTCGTGGCCGACGGCCAGATCGAATATGGCGACTTCTCCAAGCAGTATCAGCATTCCACCTTTGCCGGCCATTTCGTCGAGGTGGGCGTGGACAGCTTCACGGGTGAGGTCCGCATCCGCCGGATGCTGGCCGTGTGCGACGCGGGTCGCATCCTGAACCCGCTGTCCGCGCGCAGTCAGGTGATCGGCGGCATGGTGATGGGCGCGGGCGCCGCGCTGATGGAGGAGCTGGCCGTCGACAAGCGCTTCGGCTTCTTCGTCAACCACGACCTCGCCACCTATGAGGTGCCCGTCCATGCCGACGTTCCACACCAGGATGTCGTCTTCCTGGACTATCCGGACGACAAGGCGTCGCCGGTGAAGGCAAAGGGTGTGGGCGAACTGGGCATCTGCGGCGTCGGCGCGGCAATCGCCAATGCGATGTTCAACGCCACGGGCATCCGCGTTCGCGAATACCCGCTGACGCTGGACAAGTATCTGGACCGGCTGCCAGCCGTCGCGTGACCATCCGCGACATATCGCAGGCGCTCCGCCCGGCCCTTCCCATATGGCCGGGCGATACGCGCTTCTCCGCCGAGCGCGTGTGGGACCATGACGCGACGCCCGTCGCGGTATCGCGCTTCGCCATGTCCACGCACGGGGGCACGCACGCCGACGCGCCGCTGCACTATGTGCGCGATGGCGAGGCGATCGAGGCGCTGGACCTGGACGCCTATATCGGTCCGGCGCGCGTCGTGGACGCGCGGGATGCCGGCGGTCGGGTGACGGCGGACTGGCTGCACCCGCACCTGGCCGCGGCGCCGCCGCGCCTGCTGTTGCGGACGTTCGACCGCTTTCCGCACGACGCCTGGGAACCGGACTTCGCGACGATCGCACCCGACGCGATCGAGCTTCTGGCGGCGTGCGGGGTCCGGCTGATCGGCACCGACGCACCCTCGATCGATCCGCAGGACTCCAAGACGCTTGACGCGCACAAGGCGGTGCTGGCGGCGGAGATGCGCATCCTGGAAGGGCTGGTGCTCGACGACGTGCCGGCCGGCGAGTACGAGCTGATCGCGCTGCCGCTGAAGCTGGCGGGGCTCGACGCGGCCCCGGTCCGCGCGGTGCTGAGGGAGCTGCCATGAGCCTGACCGACCGTGCGGCGGCGCTCGACGCGGCGGACCCGCTGGCGGGGTTTCGCGACCACTTCGCGCTGCCGGCCGGCATCACCTACCTGGACGGCAATTCACTGGGTGCCCTGCCCCGCGCCACGGCGGCGCGGGTCGCGGAGGTCGTGGCATCGGAGTGGGGCGAGGGGCTGGTCCGAAGCTGGAACACGGCCGGCTGGATCAAGGCGCCGGCACGGCTTGGCGCCAAGGTCGCGCGGCTGATCGGCGCGGCACCGGACGAGGTCGTGGTGGCCGATTCCACCTCTGCCAACCTGTTCAAGCTGCTGTCCGCCGCGCTCGACCTCTCGCCCGAGCGGCGCGTGATCCTGTCGGAACCGGGCAATTTCCCGACTGACCTCTATGTCGCGCAGGGGCTGGCGGCCACGCGGCCGGGGGTGGAGGTCCGCACCCTGCCCCGCGCGCGGATTGCGGACGCGGCGGGCCCCGACACGGTGCTGCTGCTGACGCACGTCCACTACAAAACGGGCGAGCGGTTCGACATGGCGGCGGTCACCCGCACCGCGCGCGATCGGGGCGCGGTGGTCGTGTGGGACCTCAGCCACTCGGTCGGCGCGGTGCCGCTCGACTTGCCCGCCGCTGGCGTCGAGCTGGCGGTCGGCTGCGGGTACAAGTATCTTAACGGCGGACCGGGCGCGCCGGCGTTCCTCTACGCGGCCGGCAACCTCCAGCCGCGGCTGCGGTCGCCCATGACGGGGTGGATGGGCCATGCCCAACCTTTCGCGTTCGGCGACGACTATGCGCCCGCGGACGGCATCGGGCGGTTCCTGTGCGGCACGCCGCCGATCCTGGGCATGGCGGCGCTGGAGGCGGGGCTGGACCTGTTCCTGGAGGCGGACGCACCCGCGCTATGGGCCAAGTCGGCGCAACTGTGCGACCTGTTCATCGAGGCCGTCGAGCACGGATCGCCCGAGCCGGTGCTGGTCACTCCGCGCGCGGCGTCAGCACGCGGCAGCCACGTCTCCTTCGCGCACGAGCAGGCCCATGCCATCGTGCAGGCGCTGATCGAGAGAGGCGTGATCGGCGACTTCCGCGCGCCGGACGTGATGCGGTTCGGCTTCGCGCCGCTCTATAACACGCACGTCGAGGCCGTGTTCGCTGGCGCGGCGGTGGCGGAGATACTGTCCACCCGCGCCTGGGACGAGCCCCGCTTTCACCAGCGCGCCGCCGTCACGTGAACGGAAGCCTTCGCCGCGACCTGAACGCGGCCCAGCTGTCGATGATCGCGATCGGCGGCGCGATCGGTACGGGTCTGTTCCTGGGATCGGGTTTCGCGATCGGGCTGGCGGGCCCGGCGGTGCTGGTCAGCTATGCGCTGGCGGGCCTTGTCACGCTGGCGCTGATGGGCGCGCTGGCGGAGATGACGGCCGCCCGGCCGGACGAAGCCGGCTTCGGCGCTCAGGCGGACCGCTATCTGGGGCCGTTCGGCGGTTATCTGATCCGCTGGGCGTATCTGGCGGGCGTCGTGCTGGCGGTGGGGACGGAGGTGACCGCGGTCGCCGTCTACATGAAGCTCTGGCTGCCGCAGGTGCCGGGGCTGATATGGATCCTCGGCTTTTCCGCGCTGCTGGTCGGCGTCAACGCGGCGGGCGTGGCGGTATTCGGGTGGGTCGAGTTCGCGCTGTCGGCCGTCAAGATCGCCGCCATCGCGGCGTTCCTGGTGCTGGGGGCCATATGGCTGTTCGGCGCGGCGCCAGCGGACACGGGGCTGCAGCTCTATACGGAGCGCGGCGGGCTCGCGCCCAACGGGCTGTGGGGCGTGTGGGTGGCGACGATCGTCGCGATCTTCAGCTATTTCAGCATCGAGATGATCGCGGTCGCCGCCGCGGAGGCCGCCGATCCCGCGACCGCGGTGGTGCGCGCGTTCAAGGCGACGCTGCTGCGGCTCGCCTTCTTCTACCTGGGATCGCTGGCGCTGATGCTGGCGATCACGCCTTGGACCGAGGCCGGCACGGGAGAGAGCCCGTTCGTCACGGTGGCGCGTGCGATCGGGCTCCGAGGCGGGGCGGATGCGGTCAATTTCGTGGTGCTGGTGGCCGCGCTGTCGGCCATGAACAGCCAGCTCTATGCGGCCTCCAGGATGCTCTGGGGCCTGGCCCGGACGGGTTCCGCGCCCCGCCTGCTAGGCGCGATCGACGGGCGCGGCGTACCGGCGCGCGCTCTGGGCGGGGCCTCGATGGGGGCGGGCGTCGCGGCGCTGGTCTACTGGGCCGTTCCCGAGACCGCCTTTACCGTCATGGTGTCGATCGCCACCTGCGGGGCGCTGACCACTTGGCTGCTCATCTTCCTGACCCACCTGGCCTTTCGCCGACGGGAGGGAGCGCCGGCGGCGTTCCGGATGCCGGGCGGGGGCTGGACCAGCCTGGCCGGCGGAGCGGCGGTGGCGGGGCTGCTCGCCACCACGCCCTTTACCGCCGCCTTCCGCCCGACGCTGCTGGCGGGCGCCCCCTTCCTGCTGCTGGTGGCGGCGGGCTACCGGCTGCGGCGCCCGCATCCCTGACCGCTACTGGGCGTAGCCAGGGTTCACGCGGTCGAGCCTGCGGAGCAGCGCCGGCCAGGCCAGCCGCTCGGCCAGCCGGCCCATGCCCTGCGGCTTGGACTGGCCCGCCACCTTGTCCTCCACGCCCTGTGGCGGATTGTTCAGGTTCTCCAGCCCGGCGGACAGCATGTGGACCTGCGCCTCGCACGCGCGCTCCAGGAAATACAGGCGCAGGAAGCAGTCCCCCACCGTCTCGCCCACCGTCAGCGTACCGTGGTTGCGCAGGATCATCGCCTTCTTGTCGCCGAGGTCGGCAACCAGTCGCTCGCGCTCGTCCAGGTCCGTCGCGATGCCTTCATAGTCGTGATACGCCACGTTGTGCTTGGCGATCATCGCCGTCTGGGTGTGCGGCAGCAAGCCGAACTCCATGGCGCTGACCGCTTGGCCATAGGGCGTATGGAGATGCATCACGGCGGCCGCATCGTCCCGCGCCATGTGGATGGCGGAGTGGATGGTGAAGCCCGCCGGGTTCACCGGATGCTCGCTGGGACCCACCGGATTGCCGTCAACGTCGATCTTGACCAGGCTCGACGCCGTGATCTCCTCGAACATCATGTCGTAGGGGTTGATGAGGAAATGGTGCTCCGGCCCGGGCACGCGCGCTGACAGGTGGGTGAAGATCAGGTCGTCCCAGCCGTACAGCGCCACCAGCCGATAGGCGGCGGCCAGGTCCACACGCGCGCGCCACTCCGCGTCGGTCATGGTCTGTGTGGTGGTCGAGCTGTCGAGACTTGCGGCCGTCGCCATCGCTTCTCTCCTGATCCTGTTTGCGCCGCAGGATAGGCCGGGGAAAGCCAGCCTTCAACGCCGTCGTGCGACGATGAGCGGCAAGAGCCCGATCGGCCGCCTTCGGCGACGAACCGCTCCCTCCCTGCCCACGCGCATTAACGGTTCGGAAGCCATGCCGGTGCCAGAAAGTAGCAGACGCGTGCAGGGCCGCGTCGCCGACACGGTGGCTGGGGGAGGCAAAGGTGCTGGACGAGGCACGTCCACTGTTGGACGCGGAGCAGGACCGGGGCACTCCGACCCTTCTCGCGACGCCGGGCGCGGCGGTGCTGCTGCCGCTGACGCTGGCGGCGTGCGGCGGCAGCGGCGGAGGGGGCGAGTCGGCCCCGCCGGTGGCCAGCGCGCCCGTCCCGGTTGTGCAGGCGCCGATTACCACGGTTCAGGCCAGTCGCTTCCTGGCGCAGGCCAGCATGGGCGCGACGCGCCCCGCGATCGAGGAAGTGGTGACGCTGGGCTTCTCGCGGTGGCTGGACGCGCAGTTCGCGCTCCCGCGCGCCACGTCGCACTGGGACTGGCTGGTCGCGGCCGGATACAATGTCCAGGCGAACATCAACAACGAGGCCGGCTACGACGTCACCATGTGGCGCCAGGCGATCGTGGAGCCCGACCAGTTGCGCCAGCGCGTCGGCATGGCCCTGCTCGACCTGCTGGTGGTGGGCATCGGCGGCGTGAACCTGAACTGGAAGCAGTTCGCCGCCGCTGCCTATGCCGATGTGCTGCTGGACAACGCGTTCGGCAATTTCCGCACCCTGCTGGAAGCGGTCACCACCAACGCCGCCATGGCGTCGTTCCTGACGTTCCTGAACAACCGAAAGGCCAATCCGAACACGGGCGCGGTGCCCGACGAGAACTATGCGCGCGAGCTGATGCAGCTGTTCACGCTTGGCCTGTACCAGCTCAACATGGACGGCACCGTCCGGATGAACGGGTCCGTGCCCGCGGAAACCTATGGCCAAGCCGATGTTTCGGGCCTGGCGCGCGTCTTCACGGGACTGACGCTGGCATCGACCGACAACACCACGCCCGACCGGTACCGCCAGCCCCTCACCGTGAACCCGGCCATTAACGAGACGGGCGCCGCTTCCTTTCTGGGAACGAACGTGTCGGGCGGCGGCATGGCGGCGGTGCGCGCCGCGCTGGACGCGATCTTTGCGCATTCCAACGTGCCGCCCTTTGTGTCCAAACAGCTGATCCAGCGGCTGGTGACCAGCAACCCCTCGCCTGCCTATGTGGGCCGCGTCGCCGCCATGTTCGCCGACAACGGGTCGGGCACGCGCGGCGACATGAAGGCGGTGATCCGCGCCATCCTGTTGGACCCGGAAGCGCGCGGCGACGCGGCGCTGGCGAGCGGCACGGCGGGCCGGCTGCGCGATCCCGCCGCCCGGCTGACAGGCTGGGCGCGCTTTGCCAAGGTGTCCTCGCCCACCAACGCTTGGGCCTTCGGCGACACGTCAAGCCAATCGGGCCGGCTGGGCCAGTCGCGCGGACGCAGTCCCACCGTGTTCAACTTCTTCCGCCCCGGTTACGGCCCGCCGGCTTCCGCCATCACGGAGGCCGGCCTGGTCGCGCCCGAGTTCCAGATCACCAACGAGCAGTCGGTGGTGGGCTATGTGAACTACATGCAGGGCCTGGTCGCGAACGGAGCCGGCGACGCCAAGCCCGATCATGCCGATCTGGTCGCCAGGGCGGCGGACGCGGGTGCGCTGGTAGACGAGATCAACCTGGTACTGGCGGCCGGCCAGCTGTCGCCTGCCACGGTGGCCGCCATCCGCGCGGCGGTGGAGAGCGCGCCCGCCCCTACCCCCACCGCGACCGGCAATCGCGTGCCCATTGCGATGCTGCTGACGCTGGCATCCCCCGACTATCTGGTCCTGAGATAGGCATGACCGACCAATCCCGCCGCGCGTTCCTGCGCCGTTCGGCAGCACTCGGCATGGCCGGCGTCGCCGCGCCCTTCGTCACCAGCCTGGCCGCGATCGGCGAGGCGGCGGCGGCGACCGCCACCGACTACAAGGCGCTGGTCTGCGTGTTCCTGTACGGCGGCAACGATTACGCCAACACGCTGACCCCGTACGACGCCGCCAGCCACGCCCAGTACCTGGCCGCGCGCACCAATATCGGCCATCAGCGCGCCGCGCTCGCCGGAACCGCGCTGACGCCCGCCAACGACCTGCGCGGCCGGCAGTTCGCGCTTCATCCCGCGATGGGATCACTGAAGACGCTGTTCGACGCGGGCCGGGCGGCCGCCGTGCTGAACGTTGGAACGCTGGTCCAGCCCACCACCAAGGCGCAGTATCAGTCCAACGCGGTGCGCCTGCCGCCCAAGCTGTTCAGCCACAACGACCAGCAGAGCTACTTCCAGGCCTCCAACCCCGAGGGTGCGACGTCGGGTTGGGGCGGCCGGATCGGCGACCTGTTCCAGTCGGGCAACGGCAGCGCGGCGCTGACCTGCATCAACGCCAGCGGCAACGCCGTGTACCTGACGGGTCGCGGCGCCGTGCAATATTCGGTCGGCACCGGCGGGCCCGTGGCGCTTCTGAACAATGCGGCCACCCTGTACGGCTCGTCCGCGGCCGCCGCGACGCTGCGCAGCCTGATGACCGCGTCCAACCCCAACCTGCTCGCGGGCGAGCACGCGCGCGTCAGCAAGCGCGCGCTGGATACCTATGCCCAGGTCAGCGGCGCGCTGGCCGGCGCGCCCGCCGCCAGCTTTCCGCTGTTCCCGGCAGGCAACGGGCTGGCCGACCAGCTGAAGATGGTGGCCCGCCTCATCTCAGTGTCGTCGGAGCTGGGCGTGAAGCGCCAGGTGTTCTTTGTGTCGCTGGGCGGGTTCGACCTGCACGACAATCTGGTGGCGCAGCACGGGCCGCTGATGGGCCGCGTGGCCGACGCACTGAAGGCGTTCCACGACACCACCCAGGTGCTGGGCGTCGCGGACAAGGTGACGAGCTTCACCGCATCCGATTTCGGGCGCACGCTCCAGTCCAACGACGACGGGTCGGACCATGGCTGGGGCAGCCATCATTTCGTGGTCGGCGGCGCGGTGCGCGGCAACCGCATCTATGGCACGCCGCCCGCCATCGGCAGCAACACGCCCGACGATGTGGGCCAGGGACGGCTACTGCCGAGCATCGCGGTGGACCAATATGCCGCCACGCTGGCGAGCTGGTTCGGCGTGGGATCGGGCGACCTGGCGACGGTGCTGCCCAACATCGGCAACTACGACGCGTCCGCCCGCAACCTCGGTTTCCTCTAGGGCATCGGGGCTGCGGACCGGCATCGGCTGGCGCCTCCGCCCTGCGCCGTCTAGAATGACGGGATGCGTCCCCGATCCCGGACGGGCGTCACCGAGGTCCGCATGGTCGAGAAAGCCGCTCCCGATCCAGAGTTCGAGTCGCTGCTCTGCTATATCCAGGAAAGCCGCGGACTGGACTTTCGCGGCTACAAGCGCACCAGTCTTCGTCGTCGCATAACCTTGCGGATGGAGGCGGTAGGGGCCGAGGATTTCGCCGCCTACCAGTCGCACCTGGAGGTCCATCCGGGCGAGTTCGAGGACCTGCTGAATACCGTCCTCATCAACGTCACCTCCTTTTTCCGCGACCCGGAGGCGTGGGAAGTGCTGCGGACCAAGGTGGTGCCGCAGATCATCGCCGAGGCCGGCGAGGAACGCACCATTCGCGTCTGGAGCGTCGGGTGCGCCAGCGGCGAGGAGCCTTATTCCATCGCCATGCTGTTCGCCGAGGCGCTGGGCATCCAGAACTTCTGCGCCCGGGTGAAGATCTATGCCACCGACCTGGACGAGGAGGCGCTGCGCACCGCGCGCCACGCCACCTACTCGCCCCGCGACGTGGAGGGTGTACCGCCTGAGCGGCTGGACCGCTATTTCGAGCGCACAAACCACCATTACGTGTTCAATCGCGACATCCGCAAATGCATCATCTTTGGCCGGCACAACGTGGTCAAGGACGCGCCCATCGGCCGCATCGACCTGCTGGTCTGCCGCAACCTCCTGATCTACCTCGAGGCGGAGACGCAGGACGTGGTGCTGCCCCGGCTGCATTACGCGCTGGCGCCCAACGGCTACCTGTTCCTGGGCAAGGCCGAGACCCAGCTGGCGCGATCCGCCCTGTTCCGGCCCGAGGACATGAAGCATCGCATCTTTGCCAAGGTGGCGCAGGAATGGCGCCGCACGGGTAATGGGGGTGTGGCGCTCCCAGGCAAGCGCGAGCTGGAGTCCGATGCCCCCGCCCCGCAGGTGCGGCTGCTGGAAGCGGTGCTGAACGAGACCGCGACGGCCTATCTGGTGATCGACGAGACGGGGATCGTGACGCTGGCGAACCGGGCCGCGCGCCGACTGTTGAGCGTCGGCGAGGCCGATATCGGCCGGCCGTTCCAGGACCTGCCCATTTCCTATCGGCCGCTGGAGCTGCGTGGGCCGATAGACGAGGTGATAACCCAGGGGCTGGTGACACGGCTGGAACATCAGGAATACCATCAGAGCCAGAAGGAGGTCATCCGCCTCACCATCGAGATCCGGCCGCTGGTGAACGAGGGCGGCAACGTCCACGCGGCCCTGCTGGCCTTTACGGACACCACGCGCATCCATGCCATCCAGCGCGAGCTGGAGAACGCGCAGGAGAGCCTGGACCATTCGATCGAGGAGCTCCAGTCCGCCAACGAGGAACTGGAAACCACCAACGAGGAACTCCAGTCCACCAACGAGGAACTGGAAACCACCAACGAGGAACTCCAGTCCACCAACGAGGAACTGGAGACCATCAACGAGGAAGCCCGTTCGTCCAACGAGGAGATGGAGTCCGCCAACGAGGAGCTGCGCATCCAGGCGCAGCAGGCCGTGGGGTATAAATTCTACCTGGAGTCCGTGCTGCGTTCCATGAACGTGGGCGTGGTGGTGGTTGATGAGAAGCGACTGGTCCAGAGCTGGAACCGGTGGAACGAGAACACCTGGGGCCTTCGTGCCGAGGAGGTGATCGGCACCAGCTTCGACACGCTGGACATCGGATTTCCCGTGCACCAGCTGCGCGACGAGTTGAGGCTGGTACAGTCGGGTCGCGACATGTCGGCGGAGCGGGTACTCGAAGGGGTGGATCGTCGCGGCCGATCCATATTGTGCCGGGTCCACGTCGCGCCGCTCACGTCAAACGAACAGCTCGCCGAAGGACTGGTGATCGCGTTCGAGGACGTGACGGAGGAGCGCCGGCGGGAGGAGTATGTCCGCTATCTCGGCCGCATCATGGGCCGGGCGCTGAACGAGATCTATTTCCTGGATCCGGAAACGCTTCAGTTCACGCTCGCCAATCTCGGCGCGGAACTGAAACTTGGCCATTCATCGGCGCAGCTAGCCTCCATGACGCTGGCTGACGTGATGCCGCGGACCGACTTCGCCCAGTTGCAACAACTGCTTGCCCCCCTGATAACCGGAACCAAGCAGGAGGTCGTATTCGAGACGGTGATCCGGTCGGCGAACGACCAGGAATATCCCGCCGAGCTCTGCGTCCAGTATTTCGACGACGAGGTGCCGCGCATCCTGGTCGCAATGGTTCATGACATCAGCGAGCGTCAGCAGCTGGCCGGAGCCTGACCTTGCCCGTCCGCCTGTAACGACGCGGGATGTCATGCTATGGCCAAATCGAACGGCAGCGATCAGAGATGGCAATACGCAGAACATTGCCGGGCAAGCCACTGGCGAACGACGCTCCGGGCGTGCCGCACGATACGGTCGGGCGCACCCGAGCCGCGATCGCGGCATCGCTGGCCAGCATCGAACGCTCGGCCGACCGCGTCCGCGACACGCTGGGCATCCTGACCCGTTCGCAGACCCGCTTCGACCGCGTCGGCGCTCCGTTCACGGACGAGGACATGATGCGGACCATTGATCGCTGGCAGGCAGAACTGGACCAGCGCGAGATCGAGCAGGAGATGCTCCGGACGGTGATGGGCCAGAACTGAGAGGCCGCAACTGATGGGACGGCTCGGGCGGACGGTGGTGGCGCGACGCCGCCAGCGCCGCGATGCGGATCAGGCCTCGCCGTCCAGGGGCGGCTTGCGGAGAGCGGCAATGGCACGTTCCAGCACGAACAGCATCTGACGCGACTCGTCCTGCGCGCCGCGCCAGCGATCGCCCACATGGTCCAGTCCGCGCTGCGCCGCGCTTTCGGCCATCTGCGTGAAGAGCCTGATCCGATCGCGATGCGTGCGCGCAGCCATCCCCAGCGCGCGTTCAAGCTCTGCGTTCTGCGCCTCGGCCAGTCCCAGCGGAGAGAATGCGTGCCCCACCTGGCAGCGGAAGCGCGGCTCGTCATTGCCGCTGATCTGGTTCAGCACGCCGCCGCAATCCGGGCAGGAAAAGGGGCTGGGCGTGCCTGGTGTCTGGATCTCGGTCTCCAAAACGGCGAACTCCTGCGCGGCAATCCTGTCTTCGGTCGCATATTCGTCCGGCAACGGTATGCTGGGTCCAGCCTCCTCCCTGGACAGCCGACCAAGGAGATCGGCCATGCCCGACAGCGGAACGACATGGTCCACATGGTCGCGCTTTACCGCATTCTGCGGCATGGACGGCCATTCGGCATCCTCCGGGTCCTGAACGGTTGAGGTGCCGCCGGCCGCCTTTATGGCGATCAGCCCTTCCGTGCCGTCGTCCAGCAGGCCGGTCAGGACAACACCCACGACGCGCGACCCGCAGGCCAGTGCCGCCGAGCGGAACAGCGCGTTTACCGCCGGCCGCGTACGGTTCTCCTGCGGTCCGCGCCGAACCAGCATCCGGCCGTCGGACCGCAGCAGCAGGTGATGGTCTGGCGGCGCCACATAGATGTGGCCGCGCTCGAACGCCTGGCCGTCCACGGGCGCCACCGCCGGAAGCGGCCCTACCCGGTCCAGAAGCTGGGGCAGGACGCTGCGCGACGAGGGCGAAAGATGCTGCGCCACGAAAACGGCGGCCGGCAGGTCGCGCGGTAGCGCCGCGCAGAGCCGCGAAAGGGCGTCCACCCCGCCGGCGGACGAGCCGATCACGACAATATCCTTGTGCGCCATGTTTTTTTCGGCTCCCGCGATGCAGATCAACGAAACGGATCGCGCGATGGGTGCATTCCGCGTGATATAATCGGCATCCCGCCGCTTCCCGCCAGAACTTTACGCCATAATTTTCTGCCAAGCACACGGGGCTCGAGATGGACGTGCCGGACCAGACCAAGGACGATCGCAGGCAGATGGCCAGGCTGATCGACGAGATCGAGCAGCTCCGCACCGCGCTTGAGACGTCGGAGGAAGAGGTGGCGCGGCTGGCCGAAGACCGCGACCGGCTGCTTCGCCGGCTCACGTCCCAATCCCGCGACCTCCAGTCCGCCGAGGCCAGCTACCGGCAGGCAAGCGCCTTCCACGGAGGGGGCGGGCCGGACGACGATCGGGGCTACCTGGCCGCGCGTGAGGAAGAGGAGGAGCTTCGCGTCGCGTTTGAAGAGATGCAGGTACTGACGGAGGAACTGGAGGTCGCCAACAACAGCCTGCTCGAGGCCAATCGCGCGCTGGACCAGCGCGTGGCGGAACGGACACGCGAACTGCAACAGAAGAACGCGGCACTGGTCGAAAGCGAGCTTCGCTTCCGCACGCTGGTGGAAGGCATGCCCCAACTGGTCTGGCGCGCCGGCACGAACGGCCATTGGACCTGGGCAAGCCCGCAATGGGAACGCTATACGGGGGTCAGCAACCAGCACAGCCGGGGTCTGGGGTGGCTGGACGCGCTTCATCCAGACGATCGGCCCGCGGCGATGTCGGCATGGGCGCGCGCCCGGCCGGACGCCCCGCTGGAATTCGGTGCCCGCATCTTTCACCGGGAAGAGGATCGTTTCCGCCACTTCCGCGTCCGCGCCGCCGCCCTGCTCTCCGCCGACGGCGACTTGGTGGAATGGCTGGGCACGTCCACGGACGTGGACGACCTGCTGCGGCTTCAGGAGCGGCAGCAGCTGCTCGTCGCCGAACTGCAGCACCGGGTACGCAACATCCTGACGGTGGTGCGGTCCGTGTTCGGCCGCACGGCGGAGGCGGGCGGGCCGCTGGAGGAAGTGGCGGACCATTTTCGCGGCCGCCTGGACAGCCTGGCGCGCACCCAGGTGATCGTGACCCAGAGCGCCACGGGCCTGGTGGACCTGGAGAACCTGATCCGCGACGAGTTGCTGAGCGTCGGCGCGTTCGACGGACCATCGCTCGTCATCGAGGGGCCGGAGGTGGCGCTGTCGCCCAAGGCCGCGGAAGCCATGGGGCTCGCCATCCACGAACTAACGACCAACGCCCTGAAATACGGGGCGCTCCGGGTCGCGGGCGCAAGCCTGCAAATCCGTTGGATCCTTAACATGGATGATGGAGGCGCCCGCCGACTCGTCCTTACATGGACTGAAATGGGAGTGCCCGCGATCCCGCTCGAGCCGAGGCGCAAGGGTTTCGGCAGCGAGCTGATTACCGAGGCGCTGCCATACCAGCTGGGGGCAGAGACCACGCTGGAGTTCCGGGGCGGCGGCGTTCGCTGCTCCATGTCCGTGCCGCTACCCGACCCGGGTGCGTATGCGGCGCCAACATGGGGATGACGATCGGCATGGCTGGCGCACTGACAGGCAAGCGAATCCTCGTCGTCGAGGACGAGTATTTCATTGCCACCGACCTGAAGCGCGCCCTTCAGGGCGAGGATGCCGTGGTGGTGGGACCGGTGGGCGACATCGACACGGGTCTGGCGCTGGCCGCGGCAGGAACGCTGGACGCGGCCGTCCTAGACGTGAACCTTGAGGGGGCGAACTCCTACACGATCGCCGATCGGCTGATGGAACAGGCGGTGCCCTACATGTTCCTGACCGGCTATGACGGCTGGGCCCTTCCCGAGGCCTATCGCGACGCACCGCGCATGGCCAAGCCGTTCACCATCAGCATGGTCCTGGCCCATGTCGGTCGGCTGCTGGGCGCGGAAACCATGTCGTGATCCGGCCCATGCGCGTGCGCGAGACGCAATCGCCGGCCATGCTCCGCTTGTCGCGGCTGGCCGGGCTGACCGCGACCGATCTGGCGCTGCTGGAGCCCGGGATGCTGACCGGCCATCTGGCCCGTTCGCGCCGCGAGATCCTGCGCGAGGGGGAGGAGATCACAGGGGCGCAGATCATTGTCAGCGGATGGGCGGTCCGCGCGCGCCTGCTGGCGGACGGGCGGCGCCAGTTCCTCAGCTTTCTGCTGCCCGGCGACCTGATCGGCCATTGCCGTCACTCCCGCCCGCTGGCGGTTTCCACCATTGTGGCGTTGACGGACGTCCGCCTGTGCGCCGCGCCCGCCCCGTCCACCTCCGCCTCGCTGGCGGAAGCCTATGCCGTCAGCCAGGCGTTGGACGAGGCCTATCTGCTGAGCCACATCACGCGGCTGGGCCGGCTGAACGCGCAGGAGCGGATCGGCGACCTGATGCTGGAGTTCCATGAACGGCTGACGCTTGCCGGGTTGGTCACGCATAACGGTTTCGAGATGCCGCTGACCCAGGAGGCGCTCGGCGACGCGCTGGGGCTGACGTCGGTTCACATAAACCGAATGCTTCAGCTGATGCGGCGTGAGGGCGACCTGACGCTGAAGGGCGGCCGGCTGATCCTGAGCGATCCGCCCGTTCTGGCGCGCAAAGTCGGTCGGGCGCCGATCCACGTCACTGCGAACCCGCCGCAAGCGGAAGCATAAGACGAGGTCGATCAAGCCGGCGGGGCATGTCACTTCCCGCCTCCGTTTGCACCTTAACGTAAGTTGATAGTATAGGTGTGCCATCGCGCGCGTCTTGGGTAGCTGGTCGGCGACATCTGGACAACAGGATCATGTTCACATAGTCTACCCAGCCACGTGCACGAAAGGCGCTTTTGTTCGGGATTTGCGGCTACCACAAAGAACCTGTTTATTTACATCAAGCATTGGATACAGCGCCTTTTTCATGCGTCTGGCTTCGAAGATGCCGGGTCTGCAAAAAGGGGGCACGACGCCGCGCAATCCCACATAAGGAGGGGGGCAGATGGCAATTCAGGCTTTGAACGCGACGCTAAGCACGACGCCCGACACCGTGTTGGACGGTGAGGCGGGCGCACCGATCATCGCCGCCATGCAGCGGATGATGGGCGCCGATCAGGTCGCCCTGTACCTGGTCGATCACGCGAACGGATCGGTGGAGCCGCTGGCGGAATGGACGCCGCGCGCACCCATGTCGCTGGCGTACCGGACCGGGCTGGTAGAGGTGGCGACCGGCGACAAGGCGGCCGGCGGGGGCACCTGGTTGGAGGACAGCGGCGGGACAGGACGCGCCGCACTGGCCACCACGCTGGATCGGCGAGGCGGACGCACCGCGGTGCTGGTGTCGACCTTCACGCAGCCCGGCGCCGCGACGCGCGCCCGGGCCCTACGGCTACTACCGGACATGGTGACGCTGATCGGCCACCACATCGCGTTTCGCGACCGGCTGCGGCGCGTGGAGATGGAAAATGCGGCGGCGGTCGCGGCGCTCGACCATGGCGAATGCGGCGTGGTGGCGGTCGCGGCGGATGGCTCGCCCATCTTCTGCAATGCCGCCGCCGAACGCTTTCTGGAAAAGGCGGACGGCCTTCACCTGCGCCGTGGCGAGGTGCGCCCAACCGGCTATGCGGAAGCGGTGCGGTTCCGCGCCGCCTTGGAGGAGGTGGCCGATGGCCGCGCCGCCTCCCGGTCGAGCCGCGAACGTCCACGCGCCATGGCCATGCTGCTGCCGCGGCGCGATGGCGGGCGGCCGACCGTGCTGGCGATCGCGCCGGCCGAACGGGCTTCCGGCGACCGGCGGGACGGCCATCCCGGCGGACCCGTGGCCATCCTCTACATATTGGAGGCCGGACAATCGCCGGCCGCGCGGCTGGATGCGGTGTGCCGCCTACACGGCCTGTCGCGCGTGGAAACCAGCCTCATCATGCACCTGATCCACGGCCGTACCCTGGCGGAGGCCGCAAAGGAGATGCGCGTCAAGCTGGAGACGGCGCGCGCCTATCTGAAGCACGTCTTCACCAAAACGGGCACGCACCGGCAGATCGACTTGGTGGCGCTCATCAGCCGCTACGGTCGTGCCATGCGGGGGGACTTCGACTTCCAGCCGGCCTGACGCCGGCCGTTCCGATCCGCCGATGCCGCACCCGTCGCGCCACGCCGCGGCGGGTGCGTTCGCGTACGCTTCATGTCGGAGCGACCGGCACCCCCGAACGGGTATCGGGCCCGCACCCGATCAGGGAAGCGCTTCTACCCGGATGCGGGGCATCGCCGTCCGCATGAACGAATAATTAACCATGGTCCAACTCGAGCGGGGTTGGACGGCCTTCGCACTCTCCCTCGCGACGACCCGAAACCCGCTCAACAAGGTTCACGGGAAAGGATATGTTCATGCGGACCAGTCTCCTCATCACTAGTTCGGCAGCGGCCCTGCTCGCCGCCGCCAGCGTCCAGGCGCAGACCACCCCAGACGGCGGCTACAACACCGGCGCGGGCACCTCGGCCGCCAGCAACGGCAGCCTGGCCGTCGGCGACATCGCGGTCGGCGACGTCAACAGCAACAACGGCGGCAACACCGACAACACGATCAACGGCCAGAACGACAGTTCGGTCAATGACAGCTACAACGGTGGCAACGACAGTTCGACTTTCACCAGCACCGACAACACGATCAATGGCCAGAACGACAGTTCGGTCAACGGCAGCTATAACGGCGGCAACGACAACTCCACCAGCACCGACAATACGATCAACGGCCAGAACGACAGCTCGGTCAACGGCAGCTACAATGGTGGCAACGACAACTCCACCACGACCAGCACCGACAACACGATCAACGGCCAGAACGATAGTTCGGACAACTCAAACAGCTCGGTCAACGGCAGCTACAATGGTGGCAACGACAACTCGACGACCACCAACACCAGCACCGACAACACGATCAACGGCCAGAACGACAGCTCGGACAGCTCCAACAACTCGATCAACGGCAGCCAGAACGACAGCTCGAACAGCAACAACACGACCAACACCGACAGCCTGAACACGACCAACAACAACAACCAGACCTACAACACGGACAGCTCCGACAACTCAGACAGCTCGACAAACGATAGCAACAACACCAACACCACAAACAACAACAATCAGACTTACAACACGGATAGCTCGGATAACTCCGACAACTCGGTAGATACGACCAACAACAACAATCAGACGTATAACACCGACAACTCCGACAACTCGGACAACTCGGACAACTCGGTCAACGGCAGCTACAACAGCACCAGCTCGACCGACGATGATGACAGCTCGGTGAATAACAGCAACAACGAGACGAACAACAACAACCAGTCGTACGTCGACTCGTTCAACACGGTGACGTCCACCGACACGGCCGGCGACGCCACCCAGGGCGGTTCGCAAGCGTTCGGCGACAGCTCGGTGGTGGCCAGCTCTTCGCTGTCCAACTATGTCAGCGGCGTGCGGGTGAACTTCGCGGGTACCGCCGCGACGGCCAGCACCACCGACAACCGGGTGACCACGGGCGACAACGCCTTCCAGAACTTCGCCGGCATGCAGTCGCTCAACCTGAACTCGGGTGCAGGCGCGTCGCAGAACGCGAACGTCAGCGTGGCGGTCACGACCGGCGACGTCGGCCTGGGAGCCAGCGCGATCCCGAACTGACGGGACCGGGCAGGATCGGGGCGGCCCTCCGGGTGCCGCCCCCTTCCCTTTTCACGTGACCATCGGACGAGAGGCACCTTTCCCATGCGACCGATCGCGAACCTCGCCGTCGCCGCGGCACTGCTGACCGCCGCTCCCGCCATCGGGCAGGAGGGCGCGGCACCGGCGCCTGAGATGGCGGCACCCGACGCGTTCGGGCCGGACGCCGCCGTTGCCGCCGACGACCTGAGCCGGATCGCGGGCAAAGCCGATATCGGCACCATGATCGCCGAGGCGAACCAGCGGAACACGGTGACCAACAACAGCGTCACCGGCAACTCGGTCACGGGCAGCGTCGCCATCGACGGCAACGCGTTCCAGAACCTCCAGGGCATGGCCGTCATCAGCGCCAACAGCGGCAACAACGTCGCCATGAACGCCGCGCTGAACGTCACCATAAACATGGCCCCGCGTTGATCGCGAGGAGGAAACATGGCCCCGCGGTGACAGCGGACGTCCTGGCCCGGACGACGCTCGCCGTGGCGGCGGCCGCGCTGGCGAGCGGATGCGCGGCGCGCGCGGGATCGCAGGACCCGCTGTTCCTCAGCTCCTCGGGCGCGATGAGCGATTATCGCGTGCCGATCGCCTCCATGCTGGCGCGCAAGTTCAACACGGTGGTCCGCCAGCAATATGACTTCAGCTGCGGCTCGGCCGCGCTGGCGACCCTGCTGCGCTACCATTACGACCGGCCCGCCACCGAGGACCAAGTGTTCACCGGCATGTGGCGCGAGGGCGACCAGGCCCGCATCCGCCAGGTCGGCTTCTCGCTGCTCGACATGAAGCGCTACCTGTCCGAGAACCGGTTGCCGGCGGACGGGTATCGCGTGTCGCTGGACGCGATCGCCAAGCGCGGCCTGCCCGGCATCGCCCTGGTTTCCATCCGCGGATACCGCCACTTCGTGGTGGTAAAGGGCGTGACGCCCGGCGACGTGCTGGTAGGCGATCCGTCGCTTGGCCTTCGCCGGATGCCGCGCACCGAGTTCCAGGCCGCGTGGAACGGCGTGTACTTCGTCCTGAATGCGGAAAACGACCGCGGCGCGCGCAACTTCAACGGCGTCCGGCAATGGGGAGCCATGGCCCGGTCCCCGCTGGCCGATCCCTTTCTCAACCCGCTCAGCCAGCAGGCGCTTTGGCTCACCGCGCCCTTCTACAGGGATTTCTGACATGGCCAGCTGCTTGCCCCGCACGCTTCTTGCCCTGGTGGCCGTTCCGGCCGTGGCGCTGGCCGGGACCCCGGCATCGGCACGCGGCGGCACGGACCAGGATACTTATGGTGCGGTTCCCGCGGTTCCCGACCCCGAGCTGGCCCGCGCCACGGGCAAGTTCGTGCTACCCAACGGTGCGGAGCTCGCGCTGTCGATCGTCAGCGACGCGGCGGTGGACGGACGTGCGGTGCTTCGCACGGTGCTGACGGTGGACCAGTCGGTGGACCTGAAGGTGTTCGCGCGGCCTGTTGGTGCCAGCGACGCCGCGACACCGGCAGGCGGAACCGCGACCACGGCCGCGTCCAGTCGCGCACCCGTTCCGGGACCGAGCGTCGCCGTCATGTTCGACCGCCAGTCTGGCGCGCGGTTGGTCACGCCCGTGGTGGCGGGCGCACCCAGCGTCGCGGTCGGCACGGGCGCGGGCGGCAGCGGCGCCGACGCGGCGGCCGGCGCAGAAGCGCGCGGTCTGACGCCGGTGACGCTGGCAGCGGGCGGCCCCGCGGTCGCAACGGCGGACGGCCATGTGACGCTAACCGAGCTTCCCAACGGTTCGGCCGTGGCACTCCAGGGCGACCGGTACGGCGTGCTCCAGCTGGTGGGGCGCAGCGTGGCGGCGGCTACGGTCAACTCCGCCAACGACCGGGTGCTGGACTCGGTGACCGACGTGGCGGTGGACCTGCGGAACGTGACCCCTTTCACCGCCGCCAGCGCGATGATGCGGGCGGACGCGCTGGCGCTGGACGCCACGGCAAGGATGGTCCGGTGAGCGCGCTGCTTCTGATCGCGGGCGCGCTGGCCGCCCAGGCCGCCGCCGCGCCTGCCGCGCAAGACCCGACCACGCTCCGGGCAGAGCTGGATCGCGCCCGCACCGAGATCGCCGAGCAGCGCCGCCAGCTGGACGCGCAGGAAGCGCGGCTGCGCGCGCTGGAGGACCGGTTACGCGGCGGCACGGCGGTCGCGTCGGTCCCACCGGCGGGCGCTCCCCCGGCCACGGGCCCCACACCGCCGCCGGCCGCGCTGGCGCAGATCAGCTCGGCCGGAACGCCCGGCGATCCCGCCACGGCCCAGCAGGCGACGCTGCAGGGCCCCGTGGGCCAGCGCCCCGCCGACCGCGAGCGCCCGCCAGAGGTAGCGGTTCTGGGACAGGAAGGCAGCATCGTCACCCGTCGCGGCCAACTGACAACCGAGTTCCAGCTCGACTATGCGCGCGCGGACCGCAACCGCGCGCTGTTCCGCGGCATCGAGATCGTGGAATCGGTGCTTGTCGGCGAGTTCAACATCAACGAGAGCCGGCAGGACGTGTTCACCGGCTCGCTGGCCGCGCGCTATGGGCTCACCGACCGGCTGGAACTGGGCGTTCGCCTGCCGCTGGTACACCGGTCCGATAATTCGGTGCTGGTGCCCGTCCAGGGCAGCACCAGCAACGACCCCGCGCGCGAGGTCGACACGTCCGCCAAGGGAACGGGCATCGGCGACCTGGAAGTGTCCGCGCGCTACCAGATCGCCACCGCGCGCGGTGGGCTGCCGTTCCTGGTCGGCAACCTCCAGGTCGTGGCACCCACCGGCAGCAACCCCTTCAGCGTGCCGCGCATCAACGGCGAGGCGCGGCGCGCCGCCACGGGTGCCGGCTTCTGGGGCGTGTCGCCCAGCGTCACCGCCATCCTGCCGACCGACCCCGCCGTGCTGTTCGGCACGATCGGCTACACGCACAATTTCGGGCGAGACGTGAACACGGTGATCGACCCGGTCCGCATCACCTATGTGAAGCCGGGCGACGCGCTGTCGTTCAGCGCGGGGATCGGCGTGGCGCTGAACGAGCGCACGTCGCTCAACCTGGGCTATGCGCATACCTGGGCGTTCGGCACGCTGACGCGCACGGAGCTGCTCGATCGCGGCCCGACCGATCCCGGCCCCACCGAGGCGCGGTCGCGCGACCTGCAGCTCGGCCGCCTGCTGTTCGGCGTGACCTATCGCGCGACCGACCGCGCCAGCGTCAACTGGTCCGTGGAGGTCGGCGCCACCGAGGATTCGCCAGACGTCCGCACCGTGCTGCGCCTGCCTTTCCTGCTGCTGGCGCCCTGACCGGAACGGCAAACGCAAAGGAGCCGCCGATCCCGATGGGGACCGACGGCTCCGCTTCCCCCCGGAAGTGTGTCAGGCGTAGGTGACGGCGAAGCGGCGGCGGCTGCGCGCGGCACTGCCCACCAAGCCGAAGCCCAGGATCATCAGGCCCCAGGTGGCAGGCTCCGGCACGGCGGCGATGGAGACATTGTCGAGCGCCGGGCCGTAAGGGCTGTTCTCCGCGTTGGCGGACGCGAAGGTCAGTCGCGACGTCGTGCTCATGGCGGTGAAATTATACTGGTGATAGGTCCAGCCCATGTTCTGGCGGGTGTTGATGCCGCTCAGCACGGTGAACTGGTCCACCTGCGCGTCGCCGCCGACGATGGAGGTCACCGCGACCTTGACGTTGCTGCCGCCGTCCGGATTTCCCGCTAGGTAGAAGCCCACCGCGTAACGCTGGCCGATCTCGGTCGTCACATCCTGGTAGATGGAGCCGCGGCCGTTGCCAGCCAGGTCGATGGAGCGGCTGCCGTCCGCCGCCTGCCAATAGGTGCCCTTGTAGTCGATGCCGCCGGGCGTGTTGCCCACCGTCCAGCCGGTGATGGCGGTGGAACCCGCGCCCAGCGTCACGAAGCCGCCGGCGGGGATCGCTACGCCCTGCTCGAAGCTGCCGTTGATGATGGTGGCGGCCGACGCGGGGGTGGCCAGCGTCAGAGCCGTAGCGGCGGTAGCGGCGGCGGAGAGGGCGAGCTTGGCGAAGTTGGTCATGGGAGCTTCCTGAACCGGCGTTGCTGTTACCGAACCAGGAGCAGGAGGCGTGCCAGACGCGGATAAGGCCGCACACGATGGTTAAGGCCCACGAAGGTGTAAGCGGCGCTGACAGGCCCGGCCTCGCGCCGCCTCCGCCGAACGGTACGGCACGCGAAGAGGGCTAAGCCGCTGCCGGAAAGGCGCCCTCCAGCACGGCGTCAGGCGCAAGCGTGGCGTGGCGTGGCGTGGCGTGGCGTGGCGTCGAACGCATTATCCTGTCGGGCGAGACGCGCATCCACATGGCCAACTGACTGTCGGCAGCCTGACGTTCCAGGATCCTGCTTTGCCGGGTGCGTCCGGTTTACGATCAAGCGGGTCAAGCGGCGGTTCCGTCCGACCAGCTACACTATGAGGCGGCCTCCGTGGAAACCACGCGCCGACATCACGCAGCGAGTTTTCCGGCTTAGACCGGATCAGCCCACATCGTCGCTTGGACCATCACAGCGGAATGAACCCACCAATTCCATTAGATCGCTCAGCGGCAGGGATGCGCGGCAGATACTAAGATTCGGCAGGGAAGTGGATGCCCGACAAGGACTCGAACCTTGATTGACGGAGTCAGAGTCCGCTCTCTTACCATTAGAGGATCGGGCAACGAGGGGCGGCCTTTAGGCGGCCTGTCCGCACGCGTCAAGCGCGCTTTGCCGCCGAGCCGCTTGCCGCGCTTGTGGGGATCGCGCGGTTCCGATACGGTCGGGTCCAAGCACCGTGCGGGCCCATCCCGCGGCGGAAGAGATATGGAAGTGAACGGCATGGGTCATCTACCCGGGGTGCCGTACCGGTCCGGGGCATTGGCCCGACCGGCTTCGGCGGGAACCGCGGGCGGGCGCGACGGCGACCGCGCGACCGGTCCTGGCGCCCCGTCGTCGCATGGCCGGACGTTCGCGGGACGTCACTATGCCGCGCTAGACCTTGGCACGAACAATTGCCGGCTGCTGATCGCACGTCCAAGCGGGGGGGGCTTCGCGGTGGTGGACGCATTCTCGCGCGTGGTGCGGCTGGGCGAAGGGTTGGCCGCGACCGGCCGGCTCAGCGACGCCGCGGTGGAGCGCACGGTGGCGGCGCTGCGCGTCTGCGCGGACAAGCTGCGCCGCCGCAACGTCACGCTGGCTCGATCCGTCGCCACGGAGGCGTGCCGGCAGGCGGCCAACGGCGCCGACTTCATCGCCCGCGTTCGCGAGGAAACTGGCATACGGCTCGACATCATCTCCGCGGAGGAGGAAGCGCGGCTGGCCGTGCTGGGCTGCCACGCGCTGATCGAGCCGGGCGAGGATCCGGCGCTGGTATTCGATATCGGCGGCGGATCGACCGAGCTGGTGCTGATCGACACGCGCGGGCCGTTGCCGCGCGTGCTGGACTGGCATTCCGCACCCTGGGGCGTGGTGTCGCTGACCGAGAGCGCGGGCGGCGGCGCGACCGAGGCGGAGCGGCGGGCCGCCTATGACCGGATGCGCACGCTGGCAACGGAAAGCTTCGCCGCCTTTGCCCGGCGCCTGCCGCGCGGCGTGGCGCGGCCGCGACTGCTGGGCACCAGCGGCACGGTGACGACGCTCGCCAGCGTCCATCTGGGGCTCAGCCAGTATGATCGCGCCGCCGTTGACGGACTGATCGCGCCCGCCGCCGCCATGCGTGCGATCAGCGCGCGCCTGTCCGCCCTGTCGGTTCCGGAGCGCGCCAAGGTGGGGTGCATCGGCGCCGAGCGCGCGGACCTGGTGGTGGCGGGATGCGCGATCCTGGAATCTATCCTGGACCTGTGGCCGGCCGAACGGCTGGGCATCGCCGACCGTGGCATCCGCGAGGGTATCCTGCGCCGCCTGATGGGGGAGGCCCGCCCGTGAAGCCGCCTACGACCGGCAAGCCGTCCTCTGGACGCCAGCGCGTCAAGACCGCGCGCAGCCGCTCCGCCCAGTCCACCCGCTGGCTGGAGCGGCAACTGAACGACCCCTATGTCCGCCGCGCCAAGGCGGAAGGCTATCGCAGCCGCGCGGCCTACAAGCTCCTGGAGCTGGACGAGCGGTTCGGACTCTTGAAGGGCGTGAAGCGCGTGGTCGACCTCGGCATGGCGCCGGGTGGCTGGACCCAGGTGCTGCGCCGCCAGGTGCCCGCCGTCGCGATCGTCGGCATCGACCTACTGCCCGTCGACCCGATCGAGGGGGCCACCATCCTCCAGATGGACTTCCTGGCCGAGGAAGCGCCCGCCACGCTGCACGCGGCGCTGGGCGGCCGGGCCGACCTTCTGCTGTCCGACATGGCGGCGAACACGGTGGGCCATCCCCAGACCGACCATCTCCGTACCATGGCGCTGGTGGAGGCCGCCGCCGACTTCTCCACCGAAATCCTGCGTCCCGGCGGTGCCTTCGTCGCCAAGGTGCTGGCCGGCGGCGCCGACCACGCGCTGGTCGCCCAATTGAAGCGCAACTTCGCGACGGTGAAGCACGCCAAGCCGCCCGCCAGCCGCAAGGACTCGAGCGAGTGGTACGTGATCGCACAGGGGTTCAAGGGAACGGAGCGCCCTTGAACCCCTGCCGGCGGGCCAGCGGGCCCGTTCGACGAGGCCTGCCCCGAGCAGAGCCGAGGGGCGGGCTTCGCCCCCGGCGGGGCGGTATGTCCCTATACCTCGGCAAGGCGTCGTTTGGTGCCCGACAAGCGACCGTATAGGCCCTTGTCGATGGGACACGAAAGTGCAGACCGCTTGTACGAGCGCGCAGCGGCGATCTTCGATGGCAAGCAGCCCGGATTTGCCCTGCCCATCTTCCAGCATCTTGCGCTGCGTCGTTACCCTGACGCCATGCTGGCCCTAGCCGACTTCGCGCCGAACGGGCGAGCGGCCGATCCCTTCTCCAATGCCGGATTGCGACGCCGGGCACTTCGGCTAGGGTCGGCTCGGGCCGCACAACACCTTGCCATGCAATGCTTCAACGACGACGATCTGAATGGCTATCGTCATTGGCTCGCACGTGGTGCCCGGATGGGTGACGCCGAGGCCGATGTCGAACGGCACCGTTTTGAAACTCGGCTACCGCATGGTGCAGCCCGGGACATAAGACGTCTTCGTCCATATCGTCCGGTAGACGGCTTGTGGACAGCAAATCGGCGTGCGAGCAAGCCGACAAAATTCTATCCGCCGAACCCTTTTCGCCCGGCCGGAGATCAATAGAGGATATCAGCGCCGCGGCAAAGCCGCGTCGTCGGACGGGTTCGGCCATGCCGACCCGCCGGCCGGGCGATTACTAGTAAGCACTGGCACGCTTACTCGTAATCGCCGCCCATGTTCTGGTTCCGCGGCGGCGCGGCAGCCGTCAGGCGGAGCGCCTCGGCCGACGCTGCCAGCGAGCCCACGGCATCCGCCTCGTCCTCGTCGTCGATCTGGACGCGCTGCAGACCCTGGATCACCGATTCCTCCAGGTTCGCGGGGAACACCGTCTCCTCGGCGATCTCACGGAGCGCGACGACCGGGTTCTTGTCGCGGTCGCGATCCATGGTCAGCTCGGCGCCACCGGAAATCTGGCGCGCGCGCTGGGCCGCGAACAGCACCAGGTCGAAGCGGTTGGGGATCTTGTCGACGCAATCCTCGACGGTGACGCGCGCCATGAAGGGGCTTCCTTAAGGTCTGACAGACTTGTGGGGTAAGCCGTACGATGTAGCCGAAATGTCGCTTTTGTCAACGAAAGCGGGCGGCATCATGTCTCCTCCCCCACCCGCCCCCGTCGCGATATGGCTACCCGCGTGACCATGCCGCCCGCCCGGATACTGCTCGCCGCCGCGGCCCTGCTGGTGGGGGGAGCCGTGCTGTGGGTGCTGGCGGGCATTCAGGCCGCCCTGGTCGGACTGGTGGCAGGCACGGCGGCGACCGCGCTGGCGGCGCTGGGCGACGGGAGGCGCGCCGCACCGCGCCCCGTTCCCGTGCCGGACGGACCGCCCACCGGGGCCGTGCTGGATGCCGTGACCGAGCCGGTGCTGCTGGTGGAGGGCGGCCGGGTCGCCCTGCTCAACCGCGCGGCGCGCGCGCTGCTGGGCGACCATGCGCTGGGCGAGGACGTGCGCGTCGCGGTCCGTCATCCGGCCGCGGCGCTTCGCCTGTCCGACCCCCACCCCGCCGACCCGGACGCGCCCACCGAACTGGTGGGCTTGGGCGGGCTCGACCGACGCTGGGAGATGCGGGTCGGTCAGGCGGCGCGCTGGCAGGTGGTGGAGCTGGTGGACCGAACGCGCGAGGACTCGGCGGAGCGCGCACGCGTCGACTTCGTCGCGAACGCCAGCCACGAACTCCGCACCCCGCTCGCCGCCGTTCTGGGTTTCGTGGAGACGCTTTCGGACGAGTCGGGCGACGACCCGGAGCTGCGCCGCCACTTCCTGGGCATCGTGGAGGCGGAGGCGCGGCGAATGCAGCGCCTGGTGGAGGACCTGATCTCGCTGTCGCGCGTGGAGGCCGAGCGCTATCGCCTGCCCGACACGCCGCTGGACTTGGGGCGGCTGGTGGCCGACGTCGCCGCCGAACTCTCCGACCCGCGCCTGCACGTCGAGGTGGAGGGCGACGCCACCATCTGTGGCGATCGGGCACGGCTGAGCCAGGTTCTGCACAACCTGGCCGGCAACGCGCTGAAATACGGCCGCGCGGGCACGCCCGTGACCGTCGCGGTGGCGCGCCGCGACGCGTCCGTCCGTGTCACTGTGACCGACCAGGGCGACGGCATCGCGCCCGACCACCTGCCCCGCCTCACCGAGCGCTTCTACCGCGTGGATGCCGGCCGCAGCCGCGCGGTGGGCGGCACGGGGCTCGGCCTCGCCATTGTCAAGCAGGTGGTCGAGCGCCACGGCGGCCGCCTGGAGATCGCCAGCCGCGTGGGCGAGGGAACGACGGTAACGGTGACGCTGCCGGGGGCGTGATCCTCTTCCGCAAGGTGGGCGCGTCAGAGCAGGCCAATCCTGCCTTTCCCACGGACAGCCTTTGTGGTTGATTGCCGAGCACGATGACGGCGTGCGCCGGAACAGGGCGAGCGCGTGTCACCGATCCAAGGAAGGGGAAGAGCCGGATGTCGCCGATGCTGTTGGTCGCGGCCGCGTGTTCCCTCGCCGTCATTGCGGTCTCCGCATGGAGGATCCGGCGCTGACCTGACGGAGGCCGCATCGCTCGTCGACCCACGACGCGGACGAGGTGCTTTCATGCGCGTTCCCTCGTTGCTCGGCCTGCTACCGACCAATCTGTCGACCAGCGTTCCGGCGACGGCACAGGCCGACGATGCCGGGACGGTTGTCATAAAATCGCAACCGAACTGTCACGAAGCCGCGACGGCAGGCCAGTACGGCGCCAATCCAACCCGATGCGCCTGTTCCGCCCGCTCCTTCTTCTCGCCGCCGCGCTGCTGCCGTCCGCCTGCCTCGATCAGGCGCGGGGCGGCGGGGCGGGCGCGCGCGGGCAGATACGGGCGGTGGGGTCGTCCACGCTCTACCCGTTCACCGCGCTCGTCGCCGAGCAGCTTATCGCCGCTGATCCCGACGCGCCGCTGCCGGTGATCGAGTCGACGGGCACGGGCGCGGGCATCCGGCTGTTCTGCGCCGGCGCAGGCGCCGACCATCCCGACCTGGCGGACGCATCGCGGCGCATAACGGCGGCCGAGTATGCGCGCTGCGCCGCCAACGGCGTGGGCCCGGTGCTGGAGGTTCCCATCGGCATCGACGGCGTGGTGATGGCGCAGGCGAACGGCGGGTCGGTGCGGTCCCTGACAGCCGCCGAGCTGTACCGCGCACTGGCCGCGGCGCCGGGCGGGCGGCCCAACACGGCGCGCACCTGGGCGGACGTTAACCCGGCGCTTCCCGCCACCCCGATCCGCGTGCTGGGGCCGCCCGCCACCAGCGGCACGCGCGACGCGTTCGCGGAGCTGGTGCTGCTGCCCGGATGCCGCGCGGTGGAGCGGCGGCCCGTCGACACGGCCTGCCGCCGCCTGCGCGAGGACGGCGCCTATGCGGACTCGGGCGAGAACGACAATCTGGTGGTCCGCAAGCTCATGGCCGATCCGGCCGCGCTGGGCGTATTCGGCTATGGCTACCTGCGCGAGAATGCGGGCGCGCTGCGCGGCGTGGCGATCAACGGCGTGCTTCCCGGTGCCGATGCGATCCGCGACGGACGCTATCCCGGCGCACGGCCGCTGTTCCTCTACGTCAAGGCGAACCACCTGGACGCTGTACCGGGTCTTCGCCGCTTCCTGCGCCTCTACGCGTCCGACTGGCAGGAAGGCGGCATCCTGGCCGCGCGCGGGCTGATCGCCTCCCCGCCGGCCGTCCGGGCGGAGGCCGCGCGCGTGATCGCGGAGGAACGCGCCCTCGACCCTGCGACCTTGGCCTGACCATGCCCGCGTCGCTGCTCCTGCTGCTGGTCGCCGGGCTGTCCTTGATCGGCTGGACCGCGGGGGTGGCGCGCGGACGCGGTCTTCCGGCCGTTGCGGGATCGCCCGTACGGCCCCTGCCTGGCCCGTTCGGCTGGTATGTGGGCGCCTGGGTCGCGGCCCCGCCGCTCCTGTTCCTGAGCCTGTGGGCCGTGCTGAGTCCGGCGCTGGTGACGGACACGGTGCTCGCCACCCCCGCCGCCGTTCAGCTGCCCACCTCCGGCTTCCAGCGAGCCACCCTGCTGGCGGAGGCGCGCGCGCTTGGCGCGGGCGAGAGCGCGGACGCGTTTCATCCGATCGCCCGCGCGCTGGCCCCCGCCTATGCCGCGGCGCAGGCCCGCTACGACGCGCTGGCGACCGCGGCCGTGCTGGCGCTGGCGTTGGCGGGCGGTGCCTGGGCGGCGGCGCGCGTGCGGCCCGGTTTCGCCGCGGCACCGCATGTGGAGCGCATGGTGGCCGCGCTGCTGCTGGCGGCGGCGCTGGCGGCGCTGCTGACCACGGCAGGCATCGCGGCGTCGCTACTGTGGGAGTCGGCGCGCTTCTTTGGCCATGTGTCGGCCGCCGACTTCCTGTTCGGCACGCGCTGGAGCCCGGGCGCCGTGGACCCGGCCGATCCGGGCGCCAGCCTGGGCGCGGTGCCGCTGTTCTGGGGCACGTTCCTGACGGGCGGCGTGATCGCCATGGGCGTGGCCGTGCCGCTTGGCCTGATGAGCGCCATCTACCTGACCCAATATGCCGCCCCGTCCACCCGCCGCCGGCTGAAGCCGCTGCTGGAGGTGCTGGCCGGCGTTCCCAGCGTGGTCTACGGCTATTTCGCCGCGCTGACCGTGGCGCCCGCGGTGCGCCGGCTGGGGCTGGCGATGGGCATCGCCGACGCCTCCGCGGAAAGTGCGCTGGCCGCGGGGCTGGTGATGGGCGTCATGATAATTCCCCTGGTCTCCTCCGTCACCGACGACAGCCTGGCCGCCGTGTCGGCCGAGATGCGCGACGCCAGCCTGGCGCTGGGCGCCACCCGGTCGGAAACGGTGATGCAGGTGCTGCTGCCAGCGGCCCTGCCCGGCGTCATGGCCGGCGTGCTGCTGGCCGTCAGCCGCGCGGTGGGGGAGACCATGATCGCGGTCATGGCCGCCAGCGGCGCTGCGTCGCTTTCCGCCAACCCGTTCCGCGGCGCCACCACCGTCACGCGCCAGGTGGTGGACCTGCTGACCGGCGAGGCGGTATTCGACAGCCCCAAGACGCTGGCCGCCTTTGCGCTGGGCCTGACGCTGTTCGTCGCCACCTTGCTGATGAACGTGGCGGCGCTCGGCATCGTGAAGCGGCACCGGGACCGTTATGCCTGACCAGACGGGCAAGCAGCCGTCCGCCCATCGCCGGCGCCGCGCCGCGGCGGAGGCGCGCTTCCGGTTCGCCGGGCTGGCCGCCGTGGCGCTGTCGGCGGGCATGGTTCTGTTCCTGCTGGGCGCGGTGGCTTGGCGAGCGGCCGCGGGCTTCACGGAAACGCGGCTGGTCGTTCCCGTCGACCTGACGGGGATGCGCGTCTCGCCCGACCGCCTGGCGAGCCGCGGTGCCGACCTGGCGCTGTCGGGCGCCGGGCTGGCGGAGGCGGTGGCCCTGTCGGCGGACCGCGCCTTCGGGCCGGGCGGGCGGCACCTCCTGTCCACGGGCGCCTGGCTGGGGGTACGCGACGCGGTGAAGCGCGACCCCTCGCTGCTGCGGGGCCGGACGGTGTTCGAGCTTCCGGCCGCCGCCGCGCTGGACACGGCCGCCGAAGGGCGCGGCACGCCCGACGCGCAGGCCGCGCTCGACCGGCTGGAACGGGCGGGCGCGGTCCGTCGCGGCTTCGCCTGGGGGATGCTGAGCGGTGCGGATTCCACCGATCCGGCGCGGGCGGGCATCGGCGGCGCGCTTCGGGGATCGCTGATGGTGGTGACGGTGACGCTGGCCATCGCCTTTCCGATGGGGCTGTTCGCGGCGCTCTGGCTGGAGGAATATGCGCCGCGCGCGCGCTGGACCGACCTGGTGGAGGTGTCGATCAACAACCTGGCCGCCGTCCCGTCCATCATCTTCGGCCTGCTGGGGCTGGCGCTGTTCCTGGGGACGCTGGGGATGCCGCGGTCGGCGCCGCTGGTGGGCGGGCTGACGCTGGCGCTGATGACCATGCCCGTGATCGTCATCACCGCGCGCGGCAGCCTGCGGTCCGTGCCGTCCTCGGTGCGCGAGGCCGCGCTGGCGGTGGGCGCCAGCCGCGCCCAGACCGTGTTCCACCACGTGCTGCCGCTCGCCATGCCGGGCGTGCTGACGGGAACGGTGATCGGCACCGCGCGCGCGCTGGGCGAGACGGCGCCGCTTCTGCTGCTGGGGATGCAGGCGTTCATCGCGGCGGCGCCCGGCGGCCTGAAGGACCCGGCCACCGTGCTGCCCGTCCAGATCTTTCTCTGGTCGGACGAGGTCGATGCGGCCTTTGTGGACAAGTCCTCGGCCGCGGTCGCGGTGCTGCTGGTCGTGCTGCTGGGCGCCAACGCGCTTGCCGTCACGCTGCGCAACCGATGGGAGGCGCGCCGGTGAGTTCCCCCGATCCCCGGCCGCCCAAGCTCCAGGCGGACGACGTGCGCGTCGCCTATGGAAGGGTGCAGGCGGTGGACGGCGTGTCGCTTTCCATGGACCGCGACCAGGTGACCGCGCTGATCGGCCCGTCCGGCTGCGGCAAGTCGAGCTTCCTGCGCGCGCTGAACCGCATGAACGACACGGTGCCCGGCGCCCGCGTATCCGGCACCGTGCGGCTCGACGGCCATGACGTGTACGCGCCCGGCACCGACGTGGTGTCGCTCCGCCGCCGGGTCGGCATGGTGTTCCAGAAGCCGAACCCCTTTCCGAAGTCGGTCTACGAGAACGTGGCCTATGGCCCGCGCATCCACGGGCTGGCGACCGCACGCGACGATCTGGACGCGATCGTGGAGGCGTCGCTCCGCCGCGCGGGGCTGTGGGACGAGGTAAAGGACAGGCTGGCCGATCGCGGCACCGCACTGTCGGGCGGGCAGCAGCAGCGGCTGTGCATCGCTCGCGCGCTGGCGGTAGAGCCGGAGGTGATCCTTATGGACGAGCCCTGCTCGGCGCTAGACCCCATCGCCACCGCGCGCATCGAGGAGCTGATCGCGGAACTCAGCGGCCGCTACGCCATCGTGCTGGTCACGCACAACATGCAGCAGGCAGCGCGCGTGTCGGGCCGCACCGCCTTTTTCGACGCCGGTCGGCTGGTGGAATACGGCCCCACCATCCAGGTCTTCACCAACCCGCGCGAGGACCGCACGCGCGACTATATCACCGGCCGCTACGGCTAGGGTTCGGATGAACGATGATCCAGCACACCGTAAAGGCGTTCGATGCCGACATCGGCGAGCTGCGCGGCCTGATCGCGCAGATGGGCGGGCTGGCGGAGGACGCCATCCGCCGCTCCATGCGCGCGCTGACGGGCGGCGACCCCGCGCTCGCCGACGCGGTCTGCGCCGACGACGCGGCGATCGACGCGCTGGAGGAGCAGGTGGAAACGCTCGCCGTCCAGATCATCGCGCTGCGGGCGCCCCTGGCGAACGACCTGCGCGAGGTGGTGGCCGCGCTCAAGATCGCGGGCGCGATCGAGCGGATCGGCGACTATGCCAAGAACATCGCCCGCCGCACGCGCGAGGTGAACGCCGATCCGGACGCCGAGCGGCTGGAGCCGCTGTCCGTGCTGCCGGCCATGGCGCGGCTGGCGGCAGAGATGGTGCACGACGTGCTGGACGCCTTTGCCGCCCGCGACCCCGCACTCGCCAGCGACGTGCGCGAGCGCGACCGGGCATTGGACGATTTCTACGACAGCATCTTCCGCCTGCTGATGACCTTCATGGTCGAGAATCCGCGAACGGTGGGCCAGGTCGCGCACCTGCTGTTCGTCGCCAAGAACCTGGAACGCATCGGCGATCACGCCACCAACGTCGCCGAGATGGTCCATTTTGCCGCCACCGGGGCCCGTGCCCCCGACCGCGTGCCCAATCGGGAGTCCTGACCCATGTCCCGCGCCAACCTGCTGCTCGTCGAGGACGATGCGGCACTGTCCGAGCTTCTCACCTTCCACTTCAAGCGTGAGGATTTCGAGGTCCGCCGCACGCCCGACGGTGAGGAGGCGCTGCTGATGGCGCGCGAGAAGGTGCCCGACATCGTGCTGCTCGACTGGATGGTGGAAGGGCTGTCGGGCCTGGAGGTCTGCCGCCGCCTGCGTCGCGGGCCGGAGACGCAGAACGTCCCCATCATCATGCTCACCGCGCGCGGCGAGGAGGAGGACCGCGTCCGCGGGCTGGAAACGGGCGCCGACGACTACGTCACCAAGCCCTTTTCCCCGCGCGAGCTGGTGGCGCGCGTCGGCGCGGTGCTCCGCCGCGTCCGCCCGGCGCTGGCGGGCGAGGTGCTGAGCTATGCGGACGTCGAGATGGACACGGTGGGCCACAAGGTCCGCCGCGGCGGCCAGGTGGTCCCGCTCGGCCCCACCGAGTTCCGGCTGCTCCGCCACTTCCTGGAGCATCCCACCTGGGTCTTCTCGCGCGAGCGACTGTTGGACGCCGTCTGGGGCCATGACAGCGACATCGAGGCGCGCACGGTGGACGTTCACATCCGCCGCCTGCGCAAGGCAATCAACGCCGACGACCGCCCGGACATCATCCGCACCGTCCGCTCCGCCGGCTACGCGCTCGACCAGGGCGGGTGATCCCCCTCCCCTTGGCGAGAGAGGATCAACAGCTTCCCGAACCGAACGACCAGCTACGAGTTTCTTCTCTTGCAGCCACATGGCACGTCCACCGTCGCCGCCCGTTTCGGGAAAGCAACGAGGTCGGGAGCCATTGGGGCGGTAGCGCGTTGGGCCGGGGCGAACGCAAGTACGCTCCCATTCTTCAGGAGATCGTGATGAAGTTCTCTCTGCTCGCCGCCGCCGCGCTGATCGCGGCTCCGGCTATCGCGCAGACTGCCGGTTCGGCCGGCACCCAGCCGCCTGCCGGTGGCCAGACCATGGGCGACCCGGCTCAGACGGCCACGCCGCCGGCCGGTGACCCCGCCGCCCAGCCTGCCGATCCCGCGGCGCCCCCTGCCGGTGACCCGGCCATGACGCAGCAGCCCGGTGCGCCCATGCCGGCGCAGACCACGGGCGATCCGTCCATGGCGCCGGCTCCGGCCGGCTCCGCCTCCACGGATCCGAACGCCGCCGATCCGGCCGGCGGCTACCAGCCGTCCACGCCGTCCACCGGCCCCGCGCCCGCCGGCACGCCCGTCCAGGTCCGGGCGCAGCCGACCCCGGATCAGGCCTTCCCGCCTCCGGCGCCGATGGCCAAGTACCCGATCTGCAAGGCCGGCCAGTATGACGGCTGCATGCAGGCGAGTGGCGGCCGCCGGGCGCGCCGCCGCTAACGGCAACGCTGTCTTCTGGGTCGGGCCCGCGCGTCTTGCGCGGCCCGGCCTACCGACTAGGAAGGGCGCTTCTTCATTCGAGGGAGCGCCTTTTCCATGCCTATCCGCTTCGACAACAAGGTCGCGATCGTCACCGGCGCGGGCGGTGGCCTGGGCCGCTCCTATGCGCTCGAACTCGCCCGCCGCGGCGCCAGGGTGGTGGTGAACGACCTGGGCGGGTCGCGCGACGGTACCGGCACGTCCGATGCCGCGCAGAAGGTCGTGGAGGAGATCGAGGCGGCCGGCGGCGAGGCGATGGCCAATGGGGGCTCCGTCGCCGAGCATGAGCAGATGGCGGAGATGGTCGCCCGCGCCAAGGAGCGCTGGGGCGGCGTCCACGTCCTCATCAACAATGCGGGCGTGCTGCGCGACAAGACCTTCGCCAAGATGGAGCCGGCCGACTTCGAGTTCGTGATCCGCGTCCACCTGCTGGGCTCGGCCTATGCCACCAAGGCCTGCTGGGAGACGTTCCGCGAGCAGAATTACGGCCGCGTGCTGATGACCGCCTCGTCCAGTGGCCTCTACGGCAACTTCGGCCAGGCGAACTACGGCGCGGCCAAGATGGGTCTGGCCGGCCTCACCAAGACGCTGGCGATCGAGGGGGCCAAGAACAACATCCGCGTCAACACGCTGGCGCCGACCGCCGGCACGCGTATGACGCAGGACCTGTTTCCCGAACAGGCGTTCCAGGCGTTCGCGCCCGAGAAGGTAGTGCCCGCAGCACTCTTCCTGGTGTCGGAGGATGCGCCCTCCAATGCGATCGTCGGCGCCGGTGCTGGCGTGTTCGCCTCCGCCAACGTGACGCTGACGCGCGGCGCGCTCCTGTCGGGCGACGACCTGTCGCCCGAGGGCGTGGCCGCCAACTGGGACGCGATCACCGATCGAGCCGGCGAGATCGTCCCTAAGACGGGTGCCGAGCAGGGCATGTTGGCCGGCAAGCTGCTGGCGGGCGGCTGATCCGGCCGGCTTCCTTCCCCGCAAAGGGGGAAGGAAGCACAGCGCACCCATTTACCAGACGCGGAGAGAGCGCTTCATGACGCTGTCGGACCTTCTTCTGCCCACCTATGTCCAGATGCTGGGAACGCTGTCGTCATGGCTCGCCAAGGCCGAGGCGCAGAGGCCGGCCGGCCAGGCGGAAACGCTGATGGCCGCCAGAATGGCGCCGGACATGTTTCCCCTGGCGACGCAGGTGCGCTTCGCGTGCAGGCAGGCGCAGGAGGGCGTGTTCCGGCTGAAGAGGCAGGATTTCCCGGCGTCGCTCCAGACGTTGCTCGACGAAGGACGCAATGGCGGGAAGCGACCGGGCACGATCGCCGACGCGCGGGCACGGATCACCGAAACGCTGGCGGTGGTGAACGATGCAGCGACTGCAAACATCGCGATCGACGGCGCGACGCCCATGGCCCATGCCCTGCCGAACGGCATGACCCTCGACCTGACGGCGGAGCAGTATGCGCGCGACTGGGCGCTGCCGCAATTCTACTTCCACGTGGTGACCGCCTACGCGATCCTTCGGGCGCAGGGCGTGGAGCTCGGCAAGGCCGACTACGTGTCGCACATGCTGCCCTACATGCGCCCGCCCGCGTCCGCCTGAGGGGAACTCCGGCGGACCTTCCGTCCGGCCGACGACCTGCCGCTTCGCTCCCCCGCTCCAGCCATGCTAACGCCTTTCGGGCACGGGAGGGGGGCATCCAATGTACAGCGAAAGCGACTTGGACGGGGCAGTTGCAGCAGGCGCGATCAGCGCGGAGGCGGTGCGGTCGTTCCGCGCCCATGTGGCCGCCACGCGCGAAACACCTTCTGCGGACGACGAAAGCTTTCGTATCATCACCGGCTTCAACGACATCTTCGTGTCCATCGCACTCGTCCTGACGCTGGGCGCCGTCGGCGGCCTCGCTTGGAGCCTCTTCGCGCCCGCCGAGCCGGCGCCTGCTACCTCCTGGCGCCAGGCCCTCGCACCGATCCTCTCGTCCGCGGCGGTTGCCCTTGCGTCGTGGATGCTGGCCGAGTTCTTCACGCGCCGGCGCCGGATGGCCCTGCCGAGCATCCTTCTGCTGCTGTCCTTCGTGGTCGGCATCGGGGTCGCATCTTCCATCTTGATCGCGCCCGTCCTTGCCCTGACCGATGGAAAACCATCGGACGCCACGGAGGCGGCGGTCGCAGCCATCGGGTGTGCGGCGGCGGCCATGGCCGCCTGGTTCCACTGGCGCCGCTTCGCCGTGCCGATCACGGTGGCCGCCGGCGCCGCGGCGGCGGTTGGCCTCATCGCCAGCCTGGTGCTCAGCATCCCGGGCATGGGCCCGTTCTGGCTGCCCGTGCTGCTGCTCGGCGGCATGGCGCTGTTCGCGCTGGCGATGCGCTGGGACCTGTCGGATCCGCAGCGCCGCACGCGGCGGGCCGACGTCGCCTTCTGGCTGCACCTGGCGGCGGCACCGATGATCGCGCATCCGCTGTTCGGGATGCTGGGCGTGCTGGAGGTGGGCGAGGGCTTCGGCGCCGCCCTGGCGGTGCTCGCGCTCTACCTCGCCTTTGCGGCCGTAGCGCTGGCGGTGGATCGCCGCGCGCTGCTGGTGTCCGGCCTCGTCTATGTGATCGCCGCCACGGGAACGCTGATCCAGGGTGCCGGCGCGGTGGACCTGGGGTGGATCGTCACCGCGCTGGTGATCGGGTCGGCGCTGCTCAGCCTGTCCGCCTTCTGGCAGTCGATGCGGCGCATCGTGGTGATGCAGCTCGGCGACCTGGGTCGCCGGCTGCCCCCGGTCGTACAGCCTGCCTGACGATCAGTCGTCGACCAGCTTCACCAGCCGCCGTTCCAGCGGCGCCAGCACGCCCGCCAGCTCGTGCCCGCGCTTCAGCACCGCGCCCTGTTCGCCGACCAGCGACCATTCGCCCTGGCGCAGGCGGAGCGCCGGCCGCTTCTCGATCCGGTATTCGGGCCGCTCGGCGGCGCGGCGGAAACAGGCAAAGACCGCCGCGTCGCGGCCAAGTTCGATCGCATAGTCGCGCCAGTGGCCGGCCGCGACCATCCGGCCGTACAGGTCCAGGATGCGCGTCAGTTCCTGGCGATCGAACCCGATCTGGGTCGCGGGGCCGCGCGGCAGCGGAAAGGGCGTAACCGTTCCCATCAGGCGCGCCGCTGCCCCTCCTGCTCGGCCAGCATCGCGTCCAGCCGCTTCCGCATCTGTTCCAGCTCGCAGCGCAGCAGTTCCACCTTCTGCGTCTGGGGATCGAACATCTGCGAGCAGGGCGTGCCATAGGGGACGAAGCGCGGTTCGGCCTTGGCACCCTCCACCATGGTGGGGCGCGCGGGAATGCCGACCATCACCGCGCCCTCCGGCACGTCGCGCGTCACCACGGCGTTGGCGCCGATGCGCGCGCGCGTGCCCACCAGGATGGGGCCCAGCACCTGCGCGCCCGCGCCAACGATCACGCCGTCGCCGATGGTCGGGTGCCGCTTGCCGCCCACGCCCTTGTCGGGACTGGTGCCGCCGAGCGTCACGTTCTGGTACACCGTCACGTCGTCGCCGATCTCCGCCGTCTCGCCGATGACGACAAAGCCGTGGTCGATGAAGAAGTTGCGCCCGATCGTCGCGCCCGGATGAATGTCGTTGCCCGTCAGGAACCGGCTCCAGTGGTTCACCAGCCGCGCCAGAAAGAACAGCCGCATGCCGAACAATCGGTGCGCCACCCGGTGCCAGGCCACCGCCCACACGCCCGGATAGGTCAGCACCTCCGCCCGGCTGCGCGGCGCCGGATCGCGGGCCCGTATCGAGTCCAGATAGAGCCCCAGACGACCCATGCGTTTCCCCTTCATGTCCCGTACGGCCGACCGCCACCTAGTGTTCCCGCTTCGCCGGTTCAAACCCAAGCTTGGTTGTAGGGATTAGGACACCGTGCCACCCTGGATCGGTCAGGCAAACGCGGGGTACCGGGTGACGAATTTGGGCACAGGTTTGGCCGCGGGTCTGGATTGGGGCGCGGTGCTTCCGTTCATCGGCGTCGGGTTCGCGGCGCAGCTGGTGGACGGCGCGCTGGGCATGGCGTTCGGCGTCATCTGCAACGTGCTGCTGGTGGCGGTGGTGGGCCTGCCGCCCGCGCGCGCGTCGGCGAACGTTCATATCGTGGAGGTGTTCACCACCGCCGTATCGGGCATCAGCCACGCGCTGCACGGCAATGTCGACCGGCGCCTGTTCCTGCGGCTGCTGGTGCCTGGCGTGATCGGCGGGGTGGCCGGCGCCTATCTGCTCACCAACCTGAACGGCGACGCGGTGAAGCCCTTCGTGCTGGCCTATCTGGTGGTCATGGGCATCTACCTGCTGGCGCGCGGCATCCTGTTCCGGCCGGAGAACCGGAAGCCCCGCATCGTGGAGCCGCTGGGTCTCGCAGGCGGCTTCCTGGATGCCATGGGCGGGGGCGGCTGGGGGCCGGTGGTGACCAGCAACCTGCTGGTCCAGGGCGTGGAGCCGCGAAAGGTCGTCGGCTCCGTCAACGCGGCCGAGTTCTTCCTGACGGTAACGGTGTCGGCGACCTTCCTGTGGCACCTGGGGGTGCGCGACTTCGCGACGGCGACGGTTGGCCTGCTGATCGGCGGCGTGCTGGCCGCACCGATCGGAGCGCTGGTGGCGCGCCGCATCGCGACCAGGACGCTTATGATCCTGGTGGGCGTGGTGCTGACGGTCACCAGCACCTACGGTTTCGTGCGCGCCGTGTTCTGATGCGAAAAAATCCGGCGCCGGGTTCGGATGCCTGCATTTGGCGTGGCCCGCCGGCTGGTCTAGGGCCGTTCCCGTGAGCGCCACCTACCTGCCCACGCTGAAGCAGCTCCAGTATCTGGTCGCGCTCCGCGAACACGGCCATTTCGGGCGCGCTGCCAACGCGTGCTTCGTGACCCAGTCCACCCTGTCCGCGGGCCTGCGCGAGCTGGAGGCGCTGCTGGGCGTTACCCTGGTGGAGCGGACGCGCCGCGTGGTCCGCTTCACGCCGCTCGGCGAGCGGGTAGCGGACAAGGCGCGGCGCGTGCTTCGCGAGGCCGACGAGCTGGCCGACCTGGCGCGCGCGTCCGGCCGCCCGCTGTCGGGCGAGATGCGGATGAGCGTCATTCCCACCATCGCACCCTTTCTGCTGCCCCGCGTGCTGCCCCGGTTGCGCGCCGACTATCCCGACCTGCGCCTGTTCCTGCGCGAGGAGCCGACGGGTCCCGCCTGCGAGGGGCTGCACGGCGGGCGCACCGACTGCGTGCTCCTGGCGCTCCCCTACCCGTGCGGCGAGGTGACGTCGGTGCCGCTCTTCGACGACCGGCTGTACTTCGCCTATCCCGAGAACGACGAGCCTCCCTCTCCCTCCGAGGTGGAGGGCGAGCGGCTGCTGCTCCTGGAGGACGGTCACTGCCTCAAGGACCACGCGCTGGCCGCGTGCGAGCGGCCGGAGGTGCGCGGCGAGGCGCGGATGCTGGGCACTTCGCTCCACACGGTGGTGCAGATGGTGGACAACGGCCTGGGCGTGACCATGCTGCCCGAGATGGCGGTGGCGGCCGGCATCCTGGACGGTACGCGCGTCGCGGCGCGGCGCATCGACGGCCCGCACGCCACGCGCGCGGTGGCGCTGGTCTGGCGCCGCGCCTCCCCGCGCGACCGCGACTTCCGGCTCCTGGCGGGATTGCTGGCGGAGGCGGGCGGTGCACCGCCGGAACGTCCAATTGCATGAGGGCCGCCGCATGAGGAGGATCACCGCCCTCCTGCCCGCGACGCTTCTCTGGTCGTGCGTGCCCGGCACCTCGGTGGCGCCGCCGCCCGTGGTCCGAACGGTGGCGTCCGCCAACCCGCTGCCCGACGCCGCCTCCATGCCGGCTGCACGCACGGCAGCCGCCAACCTCGCCACCGCTCCCGGCCTGTCGCGGACCGCCGCCGCCGTCCTGGCGGGCGGGCGCGGCGCCGTGCTGGAGGGTCCTGGCCCGCTCACGCTGCTGGCACCGAGCGATGCCGCCTGGTCGCGGCTGGCGCCTGGCACTGCCGACGCGCTGATGGAGCCGCAGAACCGCGCGCTCCTGCTCCACCTGCTCGACGCGCACCTGCTGCGCGGCCGGGTGACCGCCGCCGAACTCCGCGCCCGGGTCCGCGCGGCGGGTGGCCGGGCGGAGCTGACCAGCGTCGGCGGCGACGTGCTGGCCGTCACCGAAGCGCCCGGCGGCGCGATCGCGCTGACCGATCCCAACGGCAACCGCGCCTGGCTGGAGGTCACCGACCTGCCCCAGGCCAACGGGCTGGTCCACGTCCTGAACGGCGTGCTGGTGCCGGCCGCCCGGTGAAAACCGCCCGGTGGTAAGGATCGCGGCGCGCGCGCTGCCGGCCCTGGCCCTGTGCCTCGCCGGATGCGGCGGCGGACGTTATCGTGCGGTGAGCGACTGGCCCGTCAGCATCGGCAAGCCCTACACGGTCCGCGGCGTAACCTACGTCCCCGCCGCCGATCCGACCTTTGACGTGCTAGGCTATGCTGGCTGGTACGGCTCGGAAAGCGGCAACCGCACCGCGCTCGGCGAGCGTTTCCGCCCCAAATGGCCGACGGCCGCCCATCCCACGCTGCCGCTGCCAACCTATCTGGAGGTAACGGCGCTGGACACCGGGCGCAGCGTCCTGGTCCGTGTCAACGACCGCGGCCCCTTTGCCCGCGGCCGCGTGCTGGACCTGTCCCGCGGGGCGGCCGAGCTGCTCGGCATGCGCGGTCAGGGAATTGCCCCCGTCCGCCTCCGCCGCGTCGAGCCTCCGGAAGCCTCCCGTGCCCGCCTCCGCCGGGGCAAGCCCGTGCCCGGCGGTTCCCGCCTCTCCGACGCCGCCCTCTCCAGCCTGCGCGTCCAGCTCGCGGCAGGCGTGCGGTCGGGCGTGGTGCAGGCGCCCTGAACAAGGGCGCACAGCCGTTCGCGTGCCCCCGTCGGGAACGGCCGCGTCCCTCGCGCGCTCTTGCCCGGTAACCAGAACATGGGGTTTCGCCATGAACGACGAACGCGTTTGGAATTTCGAGACCAGCCTCTGGACCGAGGGTCCCGACAACTACCGCGAAAAGGTGGACGAGGCCGTGCTGATGGTCCTGCCCACCCCGCCCTTCGTGTTCGAGGGCGGCCAGGCGATCGAGGCGGTCGCCTCCACTCCGGTCTGGGAAACGGCCGAACTGACCGAACGTCGGGTTTCGCGGCCCGAGGAGAACCACATCGTCGTCGCCTACAAGGTGGAGGCGTCGCGGGATGGGGAAACCTATACCGCCTGGTGCACCTCCACCTATCGCCGGCTGGAACACGAGGTCTGGCGCGTCGTCCAGCACCAACAGACTCCGCCGCTGGCCATGGGCGCCGCCGAGACGAAGCAGGCATGAAGGACCTTCACCCGTGATCCGCGCCGTCCTGTTCGACATCGACGGCACGCTGATCGACAGCAACGAGCTGCACGTCGAGGCCTGGGTCCAGGTCTTCTCGGAGGCGGGTCATGCCGTGGAGGCGCCCGCCATCCGGCAGCAGATCGGAAAGGGGGGCGACAACCTCGTCCCCACGCTGCTCCCCGACCTGTCCGAAACCGAGCAGGAGGCGCTGGCAGACGGCCATGGCCGCGTCTTCAAGCAGCTGTTCCTGTCGCGCGCGCGTCCCTTTCCCGACGCCACCGCGCTCCTGAAGCGCGCCCATGACGACGGCCGCAAGGTGGTGCTGGCCTCTTCGGCCAGCCGGGCGGAGCTGGACCACTACACCGACCTGCTCGGTGTCCGCGACCTGTTGGCCGCGTCCACCAGCATCGACGACGTGGAAACCTCCAAGCCCGCGCCCGACATCTTCGCTGCTGCGCTGAAAAAGGCCGGTGTTGCCGCGTCAGAGGCGGTGGCGGTCGGCGACACCCCCTGGGACGTCCAGTCGGCGGGCGACGCGGGCATCGGCACGGTGGCGCTGCTATCCGGCGGCTTCGAACGCGCCGAACTGGAGGCTGCGGGCGCCGACGCGATCTACGAGGACGCGGCCGATCTGTTGGCCGGCTACGGGGATAGTCCGCTCGCGCGCTGAACCTCGCTTTTTCGTCCGCCGCCCTTATATACCGTTCGTTATGGAAGCCGCCGTCTCCCCCGCACCGCGTGGTCGCCCGCGCGAGTTCTGCCCCGACGCGGCGCTGGCCAAGGCACTGGGCGTGTTCTGGACCCGCGGCTATGAAGGCGCGTCCATGGCCGAACTGACGGAGGCGATGGGCATCACCAAGCCCAGCCTCTACGCTGCCTTTGGCAACAAGGAACAGCTGTTCCACAAGGCGCTCGACCTCTATGAGTCCGAGAAGCTCGCTTATACCCGCGAGGCGCTGGAACGGGCCACCGCGCGCGAGGTGGCCGAGCATTACCTGCGCGGCGCGGTGGACGCGGTGTGCGGCGCCCACGGTCCGCGCGGTTGCCTGGGCGTGGTCGCGGCCACCGCCTGCGGCGCAGAGGCGGAAGGGATCAGGGAGCATGTGGTGGCACGCCGCCGCTCCAGCCACGCTGCCCTGGTGGAGCGCTTCGTCCGCGCCCGCGACGCGGGCGACCTTCCCGGCCATGTCGACCCGGAAGGGCTGACGCAGTTCCTCTACGCGCTTCTTCAGGGAATGGCTGTCCAGGCGGCGGGCGGCGCATCGCGCGCGGAATTGGAGCGCGTGGCGGACACTGGCCTCATGCTATGGCCAGCCGCCTGACGCGAAAATATTACCGGTCGGTACAGAAAGCCGTTGACCGGCCGTACGCGTGTTTATATACCGCTCGGTATGGAAGGTGAGCGCGATGCGGGATCCTTCCCCATAGTATCGTGCCCAGTACGACTGGGCCGAGCGAGGGAGTATGCGCATGGCCTTTCTGCCTTTTGACGAACACGGCAACGCACTCCTGTCCGCCGCTCGTGCGCCCGCTGGTCCTGCGCCGGTTTCGGACGTGACCGGCAACGCGGCGCTTTCACCGCTGGAATGGGCGGTGGTGCGGGTGGCGCGCCGCGACCGGCTGTCCACGCTGGCACGCCCCGGTCGCTTTTCCGGATGGATGCGCCGCCTGGCCCGCTTGCCCAACCCGCGGCTCGCCGATCCCCGGCTGGAGGCGCTTCGCCGCATGGCGGTACTGACCTGGCGCTACGGCTTCACGGTTCCCGGCCGTGACGTGGCCGCGTTTCTGGCCGCCGGCTTCACCCCCGCCCAATACGAGGCGCTTGCCGCCGGCATCGGCGCGGTTCGCCTGGCGCGCGCCTAGCGCGTCGGCACCGGTTCGGCGCCCGAATAATCGTAGAAGCCGCGGCCCGACTTCCGTCCGTACCAGCCGGCCTCCACATATTTCACCAGCAGCGGCGCGGGACGGAACTTGGGATCGCCCGTACCCTCGAACAGGACCCGCGTGATCTCCAGGCACGTGTCCAGCCCGATGAAGTCCGCCAGCGTCAGCGGACCCATGGGATGGTTCAGCCCCAGCTGGCAGGCCGCGTCGATGTCCGGGATCGTCGCTACGCCCTCGCCCAGCGCGAAGCACGCCTCGTTCAGCATGGGCATCAGCACGCGATTGACGATGAAGCCCGGCGCGTCGTTCGCGCGCACCACGCGCTTGTTCAGCGCGCGGGCATAATCCTCCACCGCCCCGACCGTCTCGTCCGACGTCGCCAGCCCGCGGATCAGCTCGATCAGCCCCATGACGGGCACGGGATTGAAGAAGTGGACGCCGACGAACCGTGCCGGGTCCGGCGCCGCCTGGGCCAGCCGCGTGATGGGGATGGACGAGGTATTGGTCGCCAGGATTGCGTCGCTGCGCAGCACCGCGCCCACGTCCGCGAAGATGCGACGCTTGATCTCCTCCCGCTCGGTCGCGGCCTCGATCACCAGGTCGCACGGGCCCATGGCGGCGGGGCCGTCCACCGGCTCGATCAGCCCCAGGGCGGCATCGCGCGCCGAACCCTCGATCTTCTCCTTGGAAACCAGCCGGTCGAGCGCCTTGGTGATCCCGTCGCGCCCCTTCTCGGCCCGCGAGCGGTCCGCGTCCGATAGCATCACGCGGAACCCCGCCTGCGCCGACACCTGGGCGATCCCCGCGCCCATCTGCCCGGCCCCGATCACGCCAATCGTCTTCATCACGCCCGTCCTCGCCTGTGCTGTCTTGCCTGTGTCGTCTTGCTTGTGATGCATCCGCGCCCGGGGGCTGCGGCGCGGGGTCGCTACCGCGTGGCGCCCGGCTTCCACAGCACGTCGCCCTCCGGTCCGTTCGCGAACCGCGCCGCGACGAACAGCCAGTCGCTCAGCCGGTTGAGATAGGCCAGCACCTGCGGATTGAGCGGTTCCGCCACCCGGACCGCCGACCGTTCGGCACGCCGGGCCACCGCGCGCGCCAGGTGCAGCGCCGCCGACGCAGCCGTCCCGCCCGGCAGCACAAAGCTGCGCAGCGGCGGAAGCGTCTCGTTCATCGCATCGATCTCGCGCTCGAGCCGCTCCACCTGCGTTGCCACGATCCGCAGCCGCATTTCCGACGGCTCAAAATCGGGTCCCGGCGTCGCCAGATCCGCGCCCAGGTCGAACAGGTCGTTCTGGATGCGCGCCAACGCATCCGCACGCGCTCCCTCCCCAACCGCCAGCACTGCCAGCCCGATCGCTGTGTTCGCCTCGTCCACGTCGCCAATCGCGTCCATCAGCGGCGCGGACTTGGGCACGCGACTGCCGTCCACCAGGCCGGTCGTGCCGTTATCCCCGGTGCGCGTGTAGATGCGGTTCAGCCGAACCAATTCAGGTCCTGCCCGCCGCGAACAGCAGTACCACCACGACCAGGATCGCCAGCGCCTGAAAGAAGATGCGTGCCTGCATCATCCGGTTCGACTTCAACGACGCGGCGCTCGGCCCCTCGCCGCTGCGAACGGAGGCGTGGCTTTCCTGAAGAAAGGCGATGATGCCCCGGACCAGCGCGGCCACGGTCGCGATCATGGCCAGCACCAGCAGGATGATGAGGATCGTGTTCATGGTTCCCATCTAGGGATTCCCGAGCCGGAAACCAGCGGGCAACCGTCCCGACCGCAGGTCGTTTGCCAGCACCGCGCCGTTCATGCCCGCGGCGCGCAGATCCGCCAGCGACGCGCTGCCCCGCCGCTTGGCCAGCCGCTCGCCGCTCATGTCCACCACCAGCGCATGGTGCCGGTACCGCGGCGTCGGCAGCCCAAGCAGCGCCTGCAGGATACGGTGCACGTGCGTCGCCTCGAACAGGTCGGCGCCGCGTACCACGTCCGTGACGCCCTGCGCGGCATCGTCCACCGTGGCCGCCAGGTGATAGCTCGCGCCCGCGTCCTTGCGCACCACCACCACGTCGCCCTGCGAGCCGGGGTCGGCCGCCACCCGGCCGACCATGGCATCGTGCCAGTGCAGCGTTCCCGTCGCGGCGAGCGCGCGTGCCATGTCCAGCCGCCAGGCGTGCGGCTCGTGCATCCGGGCGCTCGCATCGATCCCCCGGCACGTTCCCGGATAGGCGGCGACCGGACCGTGGGGCGCCGAGGCAGCGGCGGCGATCTCCGCGCGCGTGCAGAAGCACGGATAGACCATGCCCTTCGCCCGCAGTGTCGCCAGCGCCGCGTCGTACAGGCCGGTCCGCTCCGACTGGCGGCTGAACCCGTCCCAGGCCAGACCCAGCCACGCCAGGTCGTCCGATATGGCCGCCTCGTGCTCGGGCCGGCTGCGCCCGCCATCGATATCCTCGATCCGCAGCAGGAAGTGCCCGTCCTCCGTCCGCGCCGCGTCGTGCGCCAGCACCGCCGATAGGGCATGGCCCAGATGCAGCCGCCCCGTGGGGCTGGGCGCGAAGCGGGTGACGACCTGCATCAATCGCGGGCTCTTTGGTGGCACGGACGAACTTGACCGTGACTTGGCCGTTTTGCTGTAATAGCCATGTCACGCCGGCGGGTCAGAGCGGGTCCGGTTCCTGAGAGGGAGGGCGCGTGTTTCATCCCGACCTGATCCGTCATCCGGATTCCTGTCCGGCGCTGGTACTGAATGCGGACTATACCCCGCTCTCCTACTACCCCTTGAGCCTGTGGCCTTGGCAGACCGCGGTCAAGGCGGTGTTCCTCGACCGCGTGGACATCGTGGCGCATTACGAGCGGGAGGTCCGATCCGCCACAACGGCGCTCAAGCTGCCCTCGGTGATCGCGCTGAAGCAGTTCGTGAAGCCGTCGCAATTCCCCGCCTTTACTCGCTTCAACCTGTTCCTGCGCGACCGCTTCCAGTGTCAATATTGCGGGCACCACCGCGACCTGACGTTCGATCACGTCGTGCCGCGCGCGCAGGGGGGCCGCACCACCTGGGAAAACGTGGTCACCGCATGTGCGCCCTGCAACCTGCGAAAGGGTGGCCGCACGCCGCGCGAGGCCAAGATGCCGCTCCACCTGGAGCCGATCCGTCCCACCTCGTGGCACCTTCAGGAGCATGGCCGCTCCTTTCCCCCCAACTACCTGCACGACACGTGGCACGACTGGCTGTACTGGGACGTTGAACTGGACGCGTGACGATCGGGGGAACACGAACATGCCAAGAGCGGTGACGCTAGGGGGAGCGGCGCTGATGACGGTGTTGGGGCTGGCGGGTTGCGGTCAGGCCGAGAAGAAGCAGGCGGCGGCCGATGCGCGCGCAGCCGGATTCGTGCCGCCGTCCGTCACATCGCGCCTCGACTATGGTAGTTCGCAGGAGCGGCGCTTCCACCGGCTGGACCGCAACGGCGACGACGTGCTGACACCCAACGAAATCCCGCGGCCGGACTCGCGCATCCTGCGCTACGACACGGACGGCGACGGCGACGTGTCGCTGGTGGAGTGGAGCGAGGGCACCATGGCGCGCTTCGACCGGATGGACCTGAACCGCGACGGCACCGTCACGTCCGAAGAGCGCAAGACCTCCGGCGAGGGCCAGCGCTGATGTAGCGTCGGTTGGGGGGCGGGTAGGTCTACCCACCCCCTCACCACTCACATCGCCTTCAGCATCTCCACATGGTGCTGCACCACTGGCACGATGCCGGCCGCCGCCGCCTTCAACGCGGGCGCGGTGCCGCCGGCCGCATAGGACTGGTGCACGGTCAGCGCCTGGTTGTGCGACGCCCGCTGTTGCGCGATGTACGCCTGGTCGCGCGCGGGGCCCTGCTCGGCGCGTAGCTCGGCGATCAGCTCGGACTGGGCCGGCGTGAGCTTGGGCGGCGCCGCGCGCACGCGCGACCGGGCCGCCGCGGCCTTTACCTGCGCCGTCGACTTCGCGTGATCGGTTATCATCATCCGTGCATAGTCACGGATCTTGGGGTCCTGCGTGGTTTCCAGCACCACCTGGCTCGATTGGGTCTCGTACAGGTCGCTGGCGCCCGCCGTGGCGACGAACTCGGCCGGGCTCATCACCTGGGCGGCGGCCGGTGCGGCGGCCAGCACGGCCGCCGCTGCGAGAAGGGAAAAGGTCTTCATGATTTTCGGGCTCCTATGATTGGGGTTCAACGCGCGAAAGCGGTCTTGAGGCGCGTCACCGCATAGGCGTTCGCGTCATAGGCGCCGCGCACCACCTTCCCCATGCCGAAGAACTCGTGCGTAACGCCGGGAAAGGTGCGCTGCTCCACCTTGTCGCCCGCGCGGCGCATCGCCGCCGCCAGCGTCTCGCCGTCGGAACGCAGCGGATCGATCTGGGCATTGACGATGGTGGTGGGCGGCAGTCCGCGCAGGTTGGCGGCGACCAGGTTCAGGCGCGGGTCCTGCATGTCGGCCATGCTGTTCGTGTAATAGGACCCGAACCACTTCAGCATTGCGGTGTTCAGCGGCTTGGCGCCCGCCGCATCCTGCCGGGACGGCAGATTCATGTCGCTGTTGGCTATCGGATAGACCGACAGGATGTGCACCGGCGCCTGGAGGTTGTTGTCGCGCGCGTAGATGGCCGTCGCCACCGCCAGGTTGCCGCCCGCGCTCTCGCCGGCCAGCGCCAGCTTGCGCACGTCGCCGCCCCACGAGGCCGCATTCTGCAGCACCCAGCGATACGCCGCCGCCGCGTCGTCGTGCTGGGCAGGGAACTTGAACTCGGGCGCGTGGCGATATTCCACCGACACCACGATCGCGTTCAGCTGCTTGGACAGGAAGCGCGGCGTGGCGTCATAGACGTTGACGTCCGCGATCACCCAGCCGCCGCCATGATAGTAGACGATCACCGGCAGCGCCGCACCGCCGGTCCCGGCCGCCGCGGCAGGGATGTAGACGCGCGCATATTGCCACGGATCGCTGCCATAGGGCAGGTCGCGCGTCGTCACTGCCGGATCGGGCGCGGTGCTCATGCCGCCTTTGCGCATCTGCGCCTTGGTCATGTCGGCCGCCGATGGCTGGAGCCGCGCCTTGGCAGGCGTCAGCGTCTCGATCGGCTTGTAACCGAGCAGCGGCCCCTGGTTCAGCACCGCCTGCATGTCGGCGGCCGGCTGACCCGGAACGGCGCTGCTGGGCGCGGGCGGCGGCGGCGGCGCCTGGTTCAGCGCGGCGTTGTCCTGCGCCAGCGCCCCGGTCGCGCCGGTCATCGACCCGATCATCGCAAATGCCGAAATGCTTGCCGCAAGGGTCAACTTCATGCCGTTCTTTTCCTGTTCCTGGATCAACCGTGGGCGATGAACAGGACTGGGACGAACCGGTTCCCTGTTGCGACAGGATGTTGATCCGGATCAGCCGGATTATCGATGGTTGACCCGATGCTCGCCGCGGCGCAGCAAAGGTGCATGGCCGCCTCCCCGCTACCGCCGATCGCCAACGATCCCGACGTCCGCTACCTGGGCGCGCTGCTCGGCGAGGTGATCCGCAGCCAGGGCGGCGAACAGCTGTTCCAGGCGACGGAGGCGATCCGCCGATCCTCCGTGGAGCGCAGCCGGGGAAACGGCGATGCCGCAGCGCTCGACCTGCACTTGGGTGAGCTGGAACTGGACGAGACGCTCAGCTTCGTTCGCGGCTTCATGCTCTTCTCCATGCTCGCCAACCTTGCCGAGGATCGCCAAGGTATCGCTGCCGAACGGCAGGCAGACCTCGCCTCGGCGCTCGCACGGCTGGAGGAACGCGGCATCGGCCGCGATGCGGTGCTCGACCTGCTCGGCCACGCGCTGATCGCGCCCGTGCTCACCGCCCACCCGACGGAGGTGCGGCGCAAGAGCATGATCGACCACCGCAATCGCATCGCCGAGCTGATGGCGATCCGCGACGGGCAGCAGGAGGAAACGCCGGACGGCGACCGGGTGGACGATGCCATCCGCCGCCAGGTGGCGCTGCTGTGGCAGACGCGCGTGCTCCGGCGCGAGCGACTGGGAGTCGCCGACGAGGTGGAGACGGCGCTGTCCTACCTGCGCGACGTGTTCCTGCCCGTGCTGCCCGCGCTCTACCAGCGATGGGATCGGGCGCTGGGCGCGCGGGTGCCGTCCTTTCTGCGGCCGGGTACCTGGATCGGCGGTGACCGGGACGGCAATCCCAACGTGTCGGCGGACTCACTCCGCACCGCGCTCGGCAGCGCCGCGGCCGCCGTGCTCGGCCACTACATGGACGGTGTCCACGCGCTCGGTGCCGAACTCTCCGTCTCGTCGGGCCAAGCCAGCGTCAGCGACGAGGTGCAGGCGCTGGCCGACCGGAGCGGCGACGATGCGGAGAGCCGATCCGACGAGCCCTATCGCCGCGCGCTGTCGGGCATCCATGCGCGCCTTGCGGCCACCTATCAGCGGCTGACCGGCCACCCCGCGCCGCGACCCGGCCGGCTTTCGGGCGAACCCTATGCCGGCCCGTCCGACCTGCGCGCGGACCTGCGCGCGCTCGCCCGCGGACTGGCGGCGGATGGCGGCGCGCTGGGCGGAGAAGGCGCGCTCGGCCGGCTGATCCGCGCGGCCGACGTGTTCGGCTTCCACCTGGCGACACTCGACCTTCGCCAGAACTCCGCCGTTCACGAGCGGGTCGTCGCCGAACTGCTCAAGGTCGCCGGCGTGGAGGCCGATTACACCTCGCTTGACGAGGCGGCGCGCCAGCAGCTCCTGCGCCACGAGCTGGCAAGTCCGCGCCCGCTCACCAGCCCCTGGGGCGAGTACTCGGACGAGACCGCGTCCGAACTCGCCATTGTGCGCGCCGCGGCCGACGCGCACGCCGCCTATGGCCCGGCCTGCATCACCCAGTACGTCGTCTCCATGGCACGCTCGCCGTCCGACCTGCTGGAGGTTCACCTGCTGCTGCGCGAGGCCGGGCTCTACCGGCCGGGCGGCGATGGGGACGCGCCTGTTTGCCCCATCATGGCGGTTCCGCTGTTCGAGACGATCGACGACCTGACCGCCGCCCCGCAGGTGATGCGCGACTGGCTCGCCATTCCCGAGGTGGCGGCACTCGCCGCCGGGCGCGGGCACCAGGAAGTGATGATCGGCTATTCGGACTCCAACAAGGACGGCGGCTATCTGACGTCCACCTGGGGCCTGTCCAAGGCGTCAACGGCGCTCGCGCCGGTGTTCAAGGAGGCGGGCGTCGCCATGCAGCTGTTCCACGGCCGGGGCGGCGCCGTGGGTCGCGGCGGCGGCTCCAGCTTCGCGGCCATCCTGGCCCAGCCGCCCGGCACGGTGAACGGTCGCATCCGCATAACCGAGCAGGGCGAGGTGATCGCGGGCAAGTACGGCACGCCCGAGAGCGCGCGCACCAACCTGGAGGCGGTGGCATCGGCCACGCTTCTCGCCAGCCTGGAGCCGGCGCGACTGTCGACCGCCGACGCCGACCGCTTCGGCGCGGCCATGGACCAGCTATCCGAAGCCGCGTTCCGCAGCTATCGCGACCTCGTCTACGGAACGGAGGGTTTCCGCACCTTCTTTCGCCAGATGACGCCCATCGCCGAGATCGCGGACCTCAAAATCGGCAGCCGACCCGCCAGCCGTACCAAGTCCGACCGGATCGAGGACCTGCGCGCCATCCCTTGGGTATTCAGCTGGGCCCAGGCGCGCGTCATGCTGCCCGGCTGGTACGGCCTGGGCGACGCGCTGGCGGAGTTCGAGGATCGCGCGCTGCTCCGCGACATGGCGAAATGGCCGCTCTTCGCATCGGCGCTGGCGAACGCGGAGATGGTGCTCGCCAAGTCCGACATGGAAGTCGCGGGCCGCTACGCCGGTCTGGTGGACTCGGAGTTCCAGCCCATCTTCCGGCGCATCCGCGACGGCTGGCAACGCGCGCACGACGGCCTGCTGGAGGCCACCGGCCAGTCGCGCCTGCTGGAGAAGCATCCCGCGCTGGACGCCTCCATCCGCCTGCGCCTCCCCTATATCGAGCCGCTCAACCTCCTTCAGGTCGAGCTGCTGCGCCGTCACCGCGCGGGCGAAACCGATCCCCGCATCGCCGAGGGCATCCTGCTCTCGATCAACGGCGTGGCGACGGCGCTCAGGAACTCGGGATAGGCTCAGCTTCCGCGAACGGCGCCGTCACGTCCTCCCGCACGCGGCGCAGCTTGCCCGTGGCGCGGTCGATCAGCGCCCAGCTGGTCAGCGCCTCCACCAGCATTCGGCCATCTTGGTTCGTGAAGCGGACGTGGCGGTCGAACCGGGCACCGCGCGGCGCGTCGGCGACCCAGGTTTCCGCCTCCGCCGCTTCACCGGCACCGATATTGGCGCGATAGTCGATCTCGTGGCGCGTCACGACCCAGAACACCGCGTCGCGCACGTCCGGCGGTGCGGCGGCGTTCCAGTGAGCAACCGCCACGTCCTGTATCCAGCGGACCCAGACGGCGTTGTTGACGTGGCCCAGCTCGTCCACGTCGTCCACCGTCGCTCGGAAGCGCATCGCGAACCGCTTCATGCCGCCTTTCTCCACCGCCACGCCGCAACCGCCAGCGCGGTCACACCCGCCGCCGTCAGCACCGCCACGCCGGCCCAGCCCAGGTCCGCCCGGCTCGGCTTCAGACGTCCCAGCAGCTCCGCCAGCCCGTTGCCGAACAGGTAGCCGACGCCCGTGAAGAACAGGCCCCAGATCGTCGCCGCCACCAGGTTCAGCGGCAGAAAGGTGGACAGGGGCACCCGGCTGGTGCCGATCGCCACCGGGCTGACGGTGCGAAAGCCGTATACGAAGCGGAACGCCAGGATGAACCCCACCGGCCGCCGCTCCAGCAGCCGCAGCGCGCGCGCAAAGGTGGGCCGGCGCATCACGCGCTGCACCAGCGGCCGGTTGCGAAACCGCCGCCCCGCCGCGAAGAACAGCTGGTCCGCCGCGAAACTGCCCAGCACCGCGCACGCCGCCGCGCCTGGCAGCGACAGCAGCCCCTCATGCGCCAGCAGCCCGCCCGTGACCACGGCCGTCTCGCCCTCCAGCCCCGCGCCGACGAACAGCGCAGCGAGCCCGTAGCGAGCGACGACAGCCTCGATACTCACCTACGCCTCGACACCCATCTGCCACAGCACAAAGGCGTGCTCTTCCGCCACCTCGCGCAAGCTGTCGAACCGCCCCGACTTGCCGCCATGGCCGGCGCCCATGTTGGTCTTGAGCAGCAGCAGGTTCGCGTCCGTCTTGGTGGCACGCAGGCGCGCGGCCCATTTGGCCGGTTCCCAATAGGTCACGCGCGGGTCGTTCAGCCCGCCCGAGATGAACATGGGCGGATAATCCTGCGCGCGGACGTTGTCGTACGGGCTGTACGACTGGATCAGCCGGAACGCGTCCGCGTCCTCGATCGGGTTGCCCCATTCGGGCCATTCGCCCGGCGTCAGCGGCAGGTCGGCGTCCATCATGGTATTGAGCACGTCCACAAAGGGCACGTCCGCGATGACCGCGCCCCAAAGCTCGGGATCGCTGTTCGCCGCCGCGCCGACCAGCTCGCCGCCCGCAGACCCGCCGGCGATCGCGATGTTGCCGGGCCTCGTCCAGCCTTGCGCGATCAACCCGCGCGCCACGTCGGTGAAGTCGTTGAACGTGTTGGTGCGCTTTTCCAGCTTGCCGTCCAGATACCATTGCTGGCCCAGGTCGTCGCCGCCTCGGATATGCGCGATGGCGAACGCGAAGCCGCGGTCCAGCAGGCTGAGCCGCCCCGTGGAGAAGCCCGGCGGCACCGCATGGCCATAGGCGCCGTAGCCGTAGAGATAGACGCGTCCCGTCCCGTCCTTTGCGAAATCCTTCGGATAGACGATGGACACCGGCACCCTTGTGCCGTCGCGCGCGGTCACGCTCAGCCGCTCGGTGCGATAGCGATCGCCGTCATAGCCGGACGGGATTTCCTGCACCTTGCGCGTGGTCAGCCCGCCCGTCTCCAGGTCATAGTCGTAGACGGTGCCCGGCGTGACCATCGACTCGTAGCCCAGCCGCAGCACCCCCACGTCATATTCGGGATTGTCGCCCAGCCCGGCGGCATAGCTCGCCTCCGGAAAGACGATGCGCCTGGGCGCCTGTGCGGGGTCGTAGGAATGGATCAGGATCTGGTCCAGCCCGTCCTCGCGCCCTTCCACCACGAAGAAGCGGGCGTAGCATTCCACCCCCGTCATGTAGAAATGCGGGTCGGGCGCGATCCGCTCCTGCCAGTCGCCGGGCGCGTCGATGGCGGCGGTCACCAGCCGGAACTGCGGGTCCGTGTCGTTGGTGTGGATGAACAGCGTGCCGTTATGCTCGTCCACGTCATACTCGCGGCCCACCTTGCGGGGTGCGACCAGGATCGGCTCGGCGGTGGGGTCGGACGCGGGCACCAGCCGCACTTCGCTGGTCACATGGTCGCCCGCCGCGATCACGATCCAGTTGCGCGCCGACGTCTCGGACACGGACACGCGCCAGCCCTCGTCCGCCTCGCGGTACAGCTCCACGTCGTCCTTGGGATCGGTGCCCAGCCGGTGGAGCCTGGCATTGTCGGTCCGCCACTGGGCGTTCGCCAGCCCGTAGACGAAGCCGCTGTCGTCCGCCGCCCATACGATATCGGACAACATACCGGGGATCACGTCGGGCAGGTCCGCACCCGTCCCCAGGTCGCGGACGCGGATCGTGAAGCGCTCCGCCCCGCTGTCGTCGATCGCATAGGCGAGAAGCCGCCCGCTGTTGGACACGGCAAGCGCGCCCAGCCGGAAATACTCCTTGCCGTCCGCCAGCGCGGGTTCGTCCAGGATCAGCTGGTCCGGCTCGCCCGGTGTCGCGTCCACGGGCCGGCGCCACCATTTGCGATATTGCCCCCCCGTCTCGAACGCGGTCCAGTAGAGCCACTCGCCGTCCCTCTGCGGCACGGAGGCGTCGTCTTCCTTTATGCGCCCCTTCATCTCCGCATAGAGCCGGTCGACCAGCGGCTCGCGGGGGCGCATCACCGCCTCGAAATAGGCGTTCTCCGCCTCCAGATAGTCCAGCACGTCGCGATCGGCGACCTCCGGATAGCCGGGGTCCTTCAGCCAGTGATACGGATCCTCCACCGTCTCCCCGTGCGCGGTGAAGCTGTGGGGCCGGACGGCGGCGACGGGGGGAGTGGGATCGCTCATGCCCCGCCCTTAGCCGCCGGACCGCTGCGCGGGCCAGCACGGATCGCGATCCGGCCCGGCAACCCGTGCCGAACAGCCCAGGGCCAAGACCCTAGCTGAAGCGTCGCCGCAGATGCGCCTCGCGATAGCTCCGCCGCGTTGCCTCCACATCCAGCGGCTCGTAATCCTCGTCTTCGGGGCAGCCGGGCCAGAACAGCAGCGCCAGGACCATGCCCAGCTCCACCACCAGCCCGATCACGGTCTGTCCGCCGTCACCCGTCGCCAGGGCCGGCACCTCCATCGCCACCCAGGCGTCGATGATGCCGAAGCACAGCCAGCCCGGCAGCACCCAGAGCGGCGACCAGCCGATGTCGCGCAGCCGCTTGGACGCCAGCGCGGCGTTCACCCACAGCGCCAGCGGCACCACCACCAGAACCGTGCGCCAGAACACGTCCTCCGGCGCGCTTCCGCCCAGCGCGCCGAAGACCAGCACCACCGTCAGCACGGCCAGCCCTGCCGCCACCGCCAGCGACCAGAGGAAATAGCTGAGCCGCCCCATCCGCCCGCCGAACCCCAGAAACGTCGCCATCATGCCGCTGACCCTTTCCCCGTCCCTGCCGGCCTAGCGGCAAAAGGTTAGCGAAAGACGCGTGTCCGTGAGGCCAAGTGATAGGTGGCGGCAACAAACAACAGAAAGCCGATCTGGCTCAACAGCACCGGGCTGGTCAGGACGCGCGTCGCGAACCCGTCGTCCAGCGCGTAGCGTAGCGTCACGGCCAGATTGTGGGCGACGTTGGTGGCGATCAGCACCGCCGTCGCCGGCACCCCAACGCGCGGCCGGGCAAGCAGCAGCCACGCCACCAGCGGATCGACCACGGTCAGGCTGGACCAATAGGCGGCGCTGCCCGGACCCACCCCGCCATAGTCCCAGAACAATCCGTGGCGGATCAGGATAAGGGCATGGTTGAGCGCCGCCAGGACCAGGCACGCCGCCCAGATGCGCCGGATCGTCCTGCCGTGCCGCATGGCCGCCCGCATCACGCCGGACCTGCCTCCTCCGCCAGCCCCACCGTCACTGACTGCTCCACCAGATCGCCCGTGCCGAACAGCGTCAGGAACGCCACGTCCGTCGCGTCGCGTCCGACACAGATGCGGACGATCCCCTCGACCGGCGCCAGTCCCGTCGGGTCGATCAGGTGCCACCCGTCCTCAAGCCATACCTCCACAACCGCGTGGAAATCCGGCGGGTGGACGCCGTAGCCATAGGCGCCAACGATCCGCGCCGGAATGTCGGCGGCGCGCACCATGGCGATCAGCAAATGGGCATAATCGCGGCACACGCCCTCGCGTTGCACAAAGGTCTCGGCCGCGGTGGTCCGCCCGCTGCTGGCACCGGGCACGTAGCGCATCCGGCTGGCCACCCAATCCGCCATTGCCGCCACCTTCTCGCCCCCGCCGGTCTGGGGAAAGCGCCGCCGCACCCAGGCCGCGAACCGATCGCTCTCGCAATAGCGGCTGGGCCATAGATAGCTGACCGCCAACGGCGGCAGCGACGCCAGCGCCATGGCTCGGAGCCTCGCCAGCTCGGGCACCGCGCGCTCTACCGCGACCGTCGCCATGTACTCGGCTTCGAACAGACCCTCGGCGCGCGCCCAGGTCCGCCGCCCGACCCCGTCCTCGCCGGGTACCGGCCCCAGCGGCCCCGTGCCCCACACTGTCAGCCGGTCGCGGATCAGCCGCTGGTCCGCCCCCTGCGCCACCTCCACCGCCATCAGCACGTCGGCCGGCGCATGGAGCCGGTAGAGAAGGCGGGCACGGATATCGAGAAGCATGGTCCGCCCTGCGACGGCACCGGCAGTTCGTCCAGTGCCCCCCTCCCCGGCCCTCGCATCAGGTCGACAGCGAAGGTGATCGCATCAGCGGGTCAGGCATCAAAGGCCGGTGCGACCACCACCCCCGCTTCTCGAACCAGGGCGTCACCAAGAGGTGCGGCATGGCCAGTGCTGCGATCCCGGCGAACAGCGACCGTACGCCCGTCGGATCCAGGCGCAGCACCGCGGCACCCACCGCTCCGACCAGGAGCACCGCGGCCAGCAGGACCGGCCAAACCGCGCGCAGGTACGCCACCATTGTCGCACACCCGATCCGTTGCTGGCGCTCCATGGTCTGCGGCAGCGCGTGAAGGATCAGGAAAGCCGCGGAGAAGCCGACCAACGGCGGCAGCATCAGCAGCGTCAGCGTTCCGACAAGCAGGTGGGGATCGCGGCGGCGCGAGCCGAACACCAGCAGCCAGGCCGCCGCTATTCCGCCCGCCACGACCATCAGGTCCATCATGGGGGAAAGCACGACGGGCGCGACGCCCGCCTGCCGCAGAAGGACGTCCAGGTTCGCCGCATGGAGCGTGGCAGGCGTCGCTACCAGGCTCACCCCCCGCGCAACCCGCTCGACCGACGCGCCCGGGGGCGCGTCCTCCAGCCCGAAGTGGAGTGCCGACGCGATCAGAAACGCCGGAAGGGCGATGGCGGGGCAGGCGACCCACCACAGGAGGCAGATGGCCGTCACCAGCGCGTAGAGCGCGAGAAACGCGACCCGATGCTCCCGCCGCACGACCACCAGGTCGCTGGCGCCATGGGCCATGCCGATGACCCCGATCGTCGCGGCGGCAAAGGCGAGCTGAAGCGGAAGCGGGCCGAACGAGGCGGCAAGCGCCGTTCCCAAGAGCAGGCTCCAGGCCCGAGCCGGCGAACCCGTAGGTCGCCCGGACGCCGGAGCGCCGGGCGTCATGCGTGGCCGCCGCTCTCGTCACCGTGCCGACCCAGCGCCTGATCTAGGTTGTGCGCGGCAAAGAACGCGTAAACGACCTTGGCGACGATATCCATGACAAGGATCGCCCATACCGATGCCGGATCGGTGATGATCTTGAGGCCCTCGGGTCCGACCAGGAAGACGAGGGGGTACAGGAACCAGATCACCGTCAGGAACGTGAGGTTCCTGCCAAAGGCCGTGCCGAGCGCGCCGCGCCGCTCGACTGCCATGGCGCGCAGCGGACCCCAGAGAAGATACAGCACGCCCAGAAAGGCGACGCACGACCAGAAATACCACACCCACTTCGCCAGCGGCACCTCGGCCAGGGACGAGATCAGGCCGGTCACGATCATCAGGACGTCGAGCACGATGATGGCCGTCAGGTAACCGCCCACCTCGCCCGTTCGGCCGCGCTCGTGAAAGGCGAGCAGCACCAGGCCCGACAGGAGGATCGGCGTGGTAACCGCCCAGTCCATGTAGCGCGCGAAGTAGGTCGCCGACCCGTCGGCCTTGAACAGCGTGCCGATCCCGAACGCCATCGCCAGATAGGCCGTTGCGGCGATGAACGGCACCGCCGAATGAAGCAGCGTGTGGTGTCGCGAAGGAGGCGCCTTGCTGCCGTTGGCATAGATAGCCAGCGAGGCGAGCGACATGACCGTGAACCCGGTCAGAAAGGCGGTTTGATCCATGCGGCTGTTCCTCGTCCCGGGCACAACCTCACGCCGAGCCTGGAGCGCATCAACCCGTACGTTGCGCTATGGTTTCGGCATCAGCAACGGTCTGTATCGTAATGTTGCCGGTCCGTTGGCCCGCCTCCTTGCTGTCCTACAGCGTTTCGTTGTGCCAGACCGCGGCGATATGCCGTACCCACCCCTGCGACGCTGCGATCTTCGGCCACGAAGTTGAGACAGCAATGCTTCTCAACTTCACCTTTCGCCATCTCGGGCGAAATCAGTGATTTGGCCCCGTGACAGCCCTTCCACACGTCTCAACTTTCTCAACTTCACACCGCCTGGAGCCGCCCGTGACCACCCCCAACTCCTCGCATTCCGCCCGCCTCTCGGCGCTCCGTGCCGAACTCGCCGCCCGCGGCCTCACCGGCTTCGTGGTGCCGCTGACCGACGAGCACATGAGCGAATATGTCGGCGCCTATGCCCAGCGGCTGGCGTGGCTGACGGGCTTCCAGGGATCGGCCGGGACCGCCGTCGTACTGGCGGACCGCGCCGCCATGTTCACCGACGGCCGCTACACGATTCAGGTGCGCGAGCAGGTGTCGGAGGACGATTACGACTTCGTCCAGATCCCGGCCGAAAGCCTTGCCGGGTGGCTCGCCGCCAAGGCCGGGCAGGACGCGCGCATCGGCTACGACCCCTGGCTCCACACGCGCGCCTGGGTAAAGGAGACGGGTGCCGCGCTGGCGGACGCGGGCGCGGCGCTGGTGCCGGTCGAGCCGAACCCGCTGGACGCGATCTGGACCGATCGTCCCCTTCCCTCCCCCGCGCCCATGGCACCCTACGATGACGCGCTGGCGGGCGAGGGATCGGCGGCCAAGCGCGCGCGCATCGGCGATTGGCTGGCCGAACAGGGTGCAGACGCGGTTATCCTGTCCGCCCTCGACTCCGTCGCCTGGACCTTTAACCTTCGCGGAGAGGACGTGGACCACACGCCCGTGGCGCTCGCCTATGCCGCCATCCGGTCGGATGGAACCGCCGACCTGTTCGTGGACGAGGCCAAGGTCACCGACGCCGTGCGCCAGCATCTGGGCAACGCCGTCCGCGTCCGCCCGCGCGATGCCTTCTCGGACGCGCTGGGGGAATGGACGGGCAAACGCGTCGTCGCCGATCCCGAGCGCGCGGTGGCGGCGATCTTCGACCGGCTCGACGCCGGCGGCGCGCGCGTGGTCGCGCGGCGCGATCCCAGCGTGCTCATGAAGGCGCTCAAGAACCCCGCCGAGGTCGCGGGCCACCGTGCGGCCTCCGCACGCGACGGCGCCGCGCTCGCCCGCTTCCTGCGCTGGGTGGAGACGGAGGCGCCCAAGGGCGGCGTCACCGAGCTGTCGGCAGCGGCCGAGTTGCTGCGCTTCCGCCGGGAAACGGGCTGCCTGGTGGACACCAGCTTCGAGACGATCTCCGCCGCCGGTCCGCACGGCGCGTTGCCGCACTATCGCGTCACGCCCGAAAGCGACGCAGCCCTGCTGCCCGGTCAGCTCTACCTGGTCGACTCGGGCGGCCAGTATCTCGACGGCACCACCGACGTGACGCGCGTTGTTCCCGTGGGACAGCCGACCGCGGAGATGCGCGACCGCTTCACCCGCGTGCTCAAGGGCCATATCGCGCTTTCCACCGCCGTGTTTCCCGACGGGACGCTGGGCGGTCACGTGGACGCGCTGGCGCGTGCGCCGCTCTGGGCGGCGGGCCTCGACTATGCGCACGGCACCGGCCACGGCATCGGCGCCTATCTCTCGGTGCATGAAGGGCCGCAGCGGATCGCCGCGCCCAACTATCCCGGCGGCGCGGCCATGGAGCCGCTGCGCGCGGGCATGATGCTGTCCAACGAACCCGGATACTACAAGACGGGCGAATACGGCATCCGCATCGAGAACCTGCTTCTCGTTGTTCCGGCAACTATTGCCGGGGCAGACAGGGAGATGTTGCGGTTCGAGAACCTGACTTGGTGCCCCATCGAACGCGAGCTGATCGTGCCGGAACTGTTGACGGATGCGGAGTTGCTATGGCTTAATGACTACCATGCCCGGACAGCCGACATAATCGGCGCCGCGCTCCACGGAGAGGATGCGACATGGCTCAGGTCAAAATGCTCACCCATCGGGTAATGGTGCTGTCCGCGCTGCTCGGCGCTGGCGCGACCGTCCTGCTCGGCGCGGGCGCCGCGGCGGACGGCTGTTACTACCTGGGGTCGCTCGTGATCTTTCGCTGATCGTCACCGACGTCATCGGCGGGCTCGGCAGGTCGCGCCGCGGCCTTGCGTCGCCGCAGGTTCGCCCGAAGCGCCTGGGCCAGCCTTTCTTCACGTTGCAGGTCGCGCGTCACGTCCGCCCCGCTATCGTGCCGCCCCCACCTTGACAATCCGCTCGCCCTCGTCTCTAGGCGCGCTTCCGTCCGAACGGGCGAGTGCTGCCGTAGCTCAGTGGTAGAGCGCATCCTTGGTAAGGCTGAGGTCGTGAGTTCAATCCTCACCGGCAGCACCATTTTTCCGATACGTACCGCCCCTTCGGGAAGGGCGCGTGGTGGCCGGGGCCGCTACTCCACCCAGTCCAGACCCATGTCGCGATAGACTGAGCGATCCTCGTCCCAGCCCTCGCGTACCTTGACGTGCAGGTAGAGGTGAACGGCGCGTCCCGTGATCCGCGTCAGCTCGGCCCGCGCGCGCGCCCCGATCTCGCGGATGCGTTGCCCCCCCTTTCCCAGCACGATCGCGCGCTGCGTGGGTCGCTCGACCACCACCTGCTGGTGGATCTCCACCGATCCGTCCGGCCGTTCCTTGTAGGTCTCGGTCTCGACCGTGCTGGAATAGGGCAGCTCGGCGTGGAGCTGGAGGAAGAGCTGCTCGCGCGTCACCTCGGCCGCCAGCGCGCGCTCGGTGGCGTCGGACACCTGATCCTCGGGATAATGCCATGGGCCTGCCGGCATCCGGTCGGCCAGTGCGCGCTTCAGTTCCGGCAGGCCGTCGCCCGTCTCGGCGGAGACGAACCACGTCTCGTCGAAGGGCACGAGGCCATGCAGCCGCTCCGCATGGACCAGCAGCTTCGCCTTGTCGGCCACGTCCACCTTGTTGAGCACCAGGTGCTTGGGCTCTGGCCGGCCCGCCAGCGCCTCGGCGACCGCCTGGACCTTGGGACCGATACCCGCCTTGCCGTCCACCACCAGCAGGATCAGGTCGGCACCCTCCGCCCCGCTCCAGGCGGCGGCGACCATGGCGCGGTCCAGCCGCCGCTTGGGCTCGAAGATGCCGGGCGTGTCGACCAGCAACAGCTGCGCGCTTCCCTCGATCGCGACGCCCAGCAGGCGCGCGCGCGTGGTCTGTGCCTTGGGGCTGACGATGGCGACCTTCTGGCCCACCATGGCGTTCACCAGCGTCGACTTGCCCGCGTTGGGCGCCCCCACGACGGCTACCAGCCCGCAACGCGTGTCGGTCTGCTCGTTCATGCGCCCAATCTCTCCAGGAGCGCCGCCGCGGCGGCCGTCTCCGCTTCCTGCTTGCTCGTGCCCGTGGCGCTGGCATCCGCCAGCCGTCCAACCCGAACCGTGACCGTGAAGCGCGGCGCGTGGTGTGGGCCGGACCGGTCCGTCACCTCGTACTCGGGCACGCGGCGATTGTTGGCGGCGGCCCATTCCTGCAACCGGCTCTTGGGATGCTGGGGCGCCTTGTCGCGGCGATGCACCCGGTCCCGCCACGCAGCCCGGACGAACCCGCGCGCCGCGTCCAGCCCCGCTTCCAGGTACCAGGCGCCGATCAGCGACTCCGTCACGTCGCCCAGCACGTTGTCGCTCGATCCCGCACCGTCGTCGCGCGCCTGCTTGCCCAGCCTCAGGTGCGCGGGCACGCCCAGTTCGCGCGCCACCTCGGCGCAGACGACGCCCGACACCAGCGCGTTCTGCCGTTTGGACAGCTGGCCCTCGGGTTCCGCCGGGAACAGCTCGTAGAGCCATTCGGCCATCACCAGCCCGAGCACCCGATCCCCCAGGAACTCCAGCCGCTCATAGGTTTCCCCTTCGGCACTCCCGTGCGTCAACGCGCGCTGAAAGGCGGGAAGGTCGGTGGGCACGCGTCCGAACGTCGCAGCGAGCCAGTCCTTCAGCTCGGTCAGAACCCCTCTCCCGCCCGCTCGAACCGCGCGGCGGACACCCAGGTCCAGGGCTTGAGCCACTCGGCCGACCCGTCGGTGGAGAAGAAGGTCAGGGCCGCCCGGCCCTCCACATTCTCCAGCGGCACCATGCCCATGCCGCCCGGCGGCTCGAACCGGCTGTCGCCGCTATTGTCGCGATTGTCGCCCATCACGAAGACGTGGCCCGCGGGCACGGTATAGACGCCCGTGTCGTCCGCCGCCGGGATTTCGCGCTGGTCCAGCACCAGCCAGCTGCGGCCGCCCACCGTTTCGCGGTACCGGCGATAGCGGCACAGGCGAACACCGGCGACCGTGTCCTGGAACTCGACCGAACAGGTGTAGTTGGGCGTGATCGGCACGGTAAAGTCGCCCACCCGGTCCTTGGGCACGGCACGCCCGTTCAGCACCAGCTGTCCGCGCCGCATCTGGACCGTGTCGCCCGGCAGCCCGATCACCCGCTTGATGACGTCGTGGTCGAGCACGACGGGCGCGCGGAACACCACCACGTCGCCCCGCCCGGGCACGCTACCGAACAGCTTGCCGGAGATGGGCGGCACGCCCCAGGGGAAGGACCATCGGCCATACCCGTAGTTCCACTTGGTCACGAACAGATAGTCGCCGATCAGGAGCCGCGGCAGCATCGACTCCGATGGAATGGAGAACGGCGCCACCACCAGGCTCCGCAACAGCCACACGGCAAGCGCGAGTTTCAGGAGAAAGCGGACGGTGTCGGCCGTTTCCGACCTCTGCGTGGGAGCACGGGACTTGCGAGCGGCCATGGTCGCGGGTTGGCGCGGGCACGGTTTCGCGTCAAGGCAGGCCGGAACAAGCTGGGGTGGCTGGGAGGTTGTGCGTCCCGACAATCCCGTTCGAATGGAGAACGCCCCCATGTCCCTCGACTGGTCCGCCGTCCAGGCCTTGCCCAAGCAGAAGCTGACCGAGCTGTTCGACGGGGATGCCGATCGCCTGTCGCGACTGAGCCTGGACGTGGCCGGCCTTCACTTCGACTGGTCCAAGACGCACCTGACCGCGGATGCGGTTTCCGCCTTCGAGAAACTGGCCGAGGCCGCCGACCTCGCCGGCCGCCGCGATGCCATGTTCGGCGGCGAGCACGTCAACGTCACCGAGGACCGGCCCGTCGAGCACACGGCCGAGCGCTATGAAGGCGATCCCGACAGCGTGGCGCGGGCGCGCCGCTATCACGACCGGATGCGCCAGCTGATCGACGCGATCGAGGCGGACGCCTTCGGCCCCATCCGCCATGTCCTCCATGTCGGCATCGGCGGCTCGGCCTTGGGTCCCGATCTGCTGGTGGACGCCTTGAAGCGCGACGGCGCCCGCTACGAGGTGGCGATCGTCAGCAACGTCGACGGCGTGGCGCTCCAGGACGCGTTCGAGCGGTTCGAGGCGGACGCGACGCTGCTGGTGGTCGCCAGCAAGACCTTCACCACCACCGAGACGATGCTGAACGCCGAGAGCGCCGTTACCTGGATGAAGCAGAACGGCGTGGACGACCCCTATGGCCGCGTGGTCGCGCTGACGGCGTCCCCCGACAAGGCGGTGGAATGGGGCGTGGACGAGACGCGCGTCCTGCCCTTCGGCGAGGGCGTGGGCGGCCGCTATTCGCTCTGGTCGTCGATCGGCTTCCCCGCGGCGCTGGCGCTCGGATGGGACAAGTTCGAGGAACTTCTGGAGGGCGCGGCCGAGATGGACCGGCACTTCCGCCTGTCGCCGCTACCAGAGAACGCGCCCGCGCTCGCCGCCTTTGCCGACCTCTACTACACGCAGGTCCGCGGCGCCGAGACCCGCGCCCCCTTTGCCTATGACGAGCGGCTGCGACTCCTGCCCTCCTACCTCCAGCAACTGGAGATGGAGTCGAACGGCAAGGGCGTGACGGTGGACGGCGAGCCGGTCGGGCGGCCGACCGCGGCGATCACCTGGGGCGGCGTCGGCACGGATGCGCAGCACGCGGTGTTCCAGCTTCTCCACCAAGGCACGCACCTGGTGCCCGTCGAGTTCATCGCCGTCATCGAGGCGGGTGACGACCTGGCGCCCGAGCATCACCGCCAGCTGCTCCTGAACGCCTTTGCGCAGGGCGCCGCGCTGATGAAGGGCAAGCAGGCGGACGATCCCGCGCGCAGCTATTCGGGGGACCGGCCTTCCTCGACCATCCTGCTGGACGTGCTCGACCCGCGAACGCTTGGCGCGCTGATCGCCTTCTACGAGCATCGCGTGTTCGTGAACGGCACGCTGCTCGGCATCAACAGCTTCGACCAGTTCGGAGTCGAACTGGGCAAGGAGATGGCCAAGGCCGCGGCCAAGGCCGGCGGCGACTTCGACCCGTCCACGACCGACCTGATCCGGCGGGCGGGACTGGAATAGGCGCCAGCCGGCCGCTATGTGTATGTTTCGCGGGAGGCATACACATGCGGACCAATATCGACATCGACGACACGCTGATGGCGACCGCCATGCGCGTGTTCGGCGCACGAACGAAGCGGGAGGCGGTGGAACAGGCACTCCGGACCGCGATCGGGATCAGGCAGCAGGCGGCGATCCGCGACCTTCGCGGTATCGGCTGGGACGGAGACGAGGAAGAGGTGCGCCGCAACCGGTGGAGGCAGGATCCCGAGTGATCGTCGTCGACAGCAGCGTCTGGATCGACTTCTTTCGCGACCTGCCGACGCCGCAAGTCGAGCTGCTCGACCGGGCGCTCGGCCGCAATGAAGTGTTCGCGGCCGATCTGGTCGTGGCCGAGGTTCTTCAGGGGTTTCGCGACGATCGATCCTTTGATCTGGTGCTCGACCGCCTGTCGCTGGCTACGCCACTCGACGTGTCCGGGCAGGCTGTCGCCATTGCCAGTGCTCGCAACTACAGGGAGCTGCGCCGACGCGGGCACACGATCCGAAAAACGATCGATGTGCTGATCGCCACGCGCTGCATCCTGAACGATCTGCCGCTTCTTTTCAGCGACCGCGACTATCTGCCTTTCGTCCAGCACCTCGGCCTCCGGTCCGCGCTCGACGATCACGGAGTGAACTGACGTGCCTCAACACGATTACGACCTCTTCGTCATCGGTGCCGGGTCCGGCGGCACGAGGGCTTCACGCGTGGCCGCAGCGCACGGCGCACGGGTGGCGGTGGCAGAGGAGTATCGCGTCGGTGGCACCTGCGTGATCCGCGGTTGCGTGCCCAAGAAGCTGCTGATCTACGGCGCGCATTTCGCCGAGGACCTGCGCGACGCGCGCAAGTTCGGCTGGGACGTGCCAGAATGCGGCTTCAGCTGGCCGACGCTGCGCGACAACGTGCTGGCGGACGTGGATCGGTTGAACGGCGCCTATACCGACACGCTGAACAATGCCGGCGTGGACATCCTGCACGAGCGCGCGACCGTCACCGGACCCAACAGCGTGCGCCTCGCCTCGGGCCGCGAGGTGACAGCGGGCACGATCCTGGTCGCGGTGGGCGCGCACCCCGCGGTTCCGGGCTGCGAGGGCGCGGAGCACGGCATCACCTCCAACGAGGCGTTCCACCTGGACGCGATCCCGAAACGCGTCCTGATCGCGGGCGGCGGCTATATCGCCAACGAGTTCGCCGGCATCTTCCACCAGCTCGGCGCCCATGTGGTGCTGGCCAACCGGTCCGACACGATCCTGCGCGGCTACGACGCCGCGGTCCGTGACCGGCTGGTGCAGATCAGCCTTTCCAAGGGCATCGACCTGCGCCTCAACGCCGCGTTCCAGCGGATCGAGAAGCGCGGCGACGGCTGCCTGGACGTGCACCTGACCGGGTCGGACCCGGTGACGGTCGACGTGGTGATGTTCGCCACCGGCCGCGTGCCCAACACGCGCGATCTGGGGCTGGAGAGTGCCGGCGTCGAACTGGACGATCACGGTGCGGTCCGCGTGGACGACCGCAACCAGTCGACCTGCCCGTCCATCTACGCAGTCGGCGACGTCACCAACCGCGTGCAGCTGACGCCCGTCGCGATCCGCGAGGGCCAGGCGTTCGCCGACACGGTGTTCGGCAACAAGCCGACCACCGTCGACTATCGCTGTATCCCGGCGGCCGTGTTCAGCCACCCGCCCATCGCCGCGGTCGGCATGACGGAGGGTCAGGCGCGCGAGGCGCTTGGATCGGTCAAGGTGTACCAGTCCGATTTCCGCCCGATGAAGAACGTGCTGGCGGGGCGCAACGAGCGCGCGCTGTACAAGATGATCTGCGACGCGGAAACGGACCGCATCGTCGGCCTCCACATGATCGGCCCCGACGCGCCGGAAATCCTCCAGGGCGCGGCGATCGCGGTCAAGGCGGGGCTGACCAAGGCCGATTTCGACGCAACGGTGGCCTTGCATCCGACCATGGCGGAGGAGCTGGTGTTGATGCGCTGACGCGCATCAAGGCCAGTACCCGTTCGGCGGGTCAGCCCCGGCCGAACCCGTCCGACGACGCGGCTCCGCCGCCGCGCCCGCCGACCCGCTTTCAGTTGCGCGCCACCAGCACCACGCCAGCCACCATCAGCCCGGCGCCCGCCAGCCGGCCCCAATGCGCGCGCACCTGCTCGAACCCGAGCAGCCCCCAATGGTCCATCGCCACCGACACCACGATCCCGGCCGTCACTGTCAGCGCCAGATAGGGCGCCGCCCCGATCCGCTGCGCCGCGACCAGCTGCGCCATCAGGATCAGCGTCGCGCCGATCCCGCCCAGCCACGCCCACCAGGGCAGCGCCGCGATCCGCCCGGCCTCCGGCCAGCGCATTCCGCCATAGAAGAGGCCGGTCGTCACCAGCGCCGCGACCGTGACCAGCTGCACGATCAGCCCGGCCGTGATCGGCTGGCCGAGCTGCCGCGACATGGTGGCGTTGGATCCGGCAAGCGCAGTGCTGACGGCACCGGCGAAGATCGCGAAGACGTAGAGAAGGACGGGCACTGCGCGGCTGAACGGGCCGAGGTCCGTATCGGTCCGTCATTCCCCCGTGAAGTTGCCCGGCCGCCGCTCGTTCACCGCGCGCACGCCTTCCGCGAAGTCGCGCGTCTTCTGCAATCGCGCCTGCTCGGCCAGCTCGTGGTCTGTCTGCCGTTCCACCAGCGCCATCAGATCGCCGCGAATGGTGGCGCGCGTCGCCTGCACCGCCAGCGGCGCCGCCGCCGCGATCTCCTGTGCCAGGGCCATTGCCGCGTCGGCCAGCCGATCGGCCGGGACCAACTCGTCCACCAGCCCCCACTCCGCCGCCTGTTCGGCGCGGACCCGCCGCCCCGTCAGCAGCATCAGCGCCGCCCTTTGCCGGCCCACCACCCGCTCCAGCACCGCCGAGATGCCGAAGCCCGGATGGAAGCCCAGCTGCACGAAGTTCGCCGCGAACCGCGCCTCCGGCGACGCAACGCGAAAGTCCGCCATCAGCGCCAGCCCCAGTCCCGCACCCACCGCCGCACCCTGGACGGCGGCGACCACCGGCTTGGTCACGCCGAACAATCGTGCGGCCGCCACGTAGAAGGGATTGCGACCGCCCTCCGGCACGCCGGCCGCCACGGGGTTCGCGTTCGCCAAGTCCGCGCCGGCGCAGAACACGCGGCCTTCCGACCGCAACAGGATCGCGCGCACGTCGCGATCCGCGTCCGCCGCGTCGAACACCGCGCCGATCGCCCGGATCAGGTCCAGGTCCGCGAAGTTGCTGGGCGGGCGTTCAAAGGTGATCACCGCCACATGGCCGTCGATGCTGGTCGAAACGCTCAAAGCCCTTGCCCTTTCCTGGCCGTACCTCCCACCCTTGACGCGGCTCGGAGCCGGGGACAAGCGCCGTACCATACACAGGAGAGGACGCCCCCCAATGCGCGAAGCCGCCATCGTCTCCACCGCCCGCACGGGCATCGGCCGTGCCTATCGCGGCGCGTTCAACGCCACGGAGGCACCCGTGCTGGGCGCGCACGTGATGAACGCCGCCGTTGAACGCGCGGGTATCGATCCCGCCCGTGTGGAGGAGGTATTCTGGGGCACGGGCAACCAGTGGGGCACGCAGGGCGGCAACACGGGGCGCATGAGCCTGTTCGCCGCCGGCCTGCCGCACTCGGTCCCCGCCTTCACGCTGGATCGCAAGTGTGGTTCCGGGCTGACCGCCGTGGCGCTCGCGGCGCGCTCCATCATGTGCGACGAGATGGACGTGGCACTGGCCGGCGGCATGGAAAGCATCAGCTACACCGTCACCAAGGACGCACCGCGCTTCGTCAACAAGAGCGTCACCGGTCCCGTCCCCGCCGCCTATATCCCCATGATCGAGACGGCGGAGATCGTGGCCGAACGCTACGGCATCACGCGCGAGGCGCAGGACGCGTACGGCGCCCAGAGCCAGCAGCGCGCCGCCGAGGGGCTGGCGCGCGGCGCCTTTGCCGAGGAGATCGTGCCGATCACCGTCGACAAGGCGATCCTGGACAAGGCCGGCGAGCGCACCGGCACCGAGACTGTGACGCTGACCCAAGACGAGGGCATTCGCCCCGGCACCACACTTGAGGCGCTCAGCGGCCTCAAGACCGTCTGGCTAGGCGGCGAGTTTACCGGCCCCGGCACCAGCATCACGGCGGGCAACGCGTCCCAGCTGTCGGACGGCGCGTCGGCGCAGCTCCTGATGGACCGCGCGACGGCGGAGGCGGAGGGCAAGGAGATCCTAGGGCTGTATCGCGGCTTCCAGTCGGCGGGCTGCGAGCCGGACGAGATGGGCATCGGGCCCGTCTTCGCCATTCCCAAGCTGCTCGACCGTGCCGGCCTGAAGGTCGACGATATCGGCCTGTGGGAGCTGAACGAGGCCTTTGCCTCGCAATGCCTCTACTGCCGCGACACACTGGGCATCGATCCGGATCGCTACAACGTCAACGGCGGCGCCATCGCGGTCGGCCACCCGTTCGGCATGACGGGCAGCCGCCTGGTCGGTCACGCCCTGATCGAGGGGCGCAAGCGCGGCGTGCGCTGGGTGGTGGTCTCCATGTGCACGGCCGGCGGCATGGGCGCGGCAGGCCTGTTCGAGATCGTCTGACCCGCCTGCGCCCTGTAGCCTTCTGCTAGGCGGCCGGCAGGCGTACCGTCGCCCGTCGCCGCACGGTCGCACCCACCAGCGCGAACCCGCCGATCATCAGCATCCACGTGCCGGGTTCGGGTATCGCCGCCGAGATGCGGAGCACCTGCCCGATCCCCGGCGCGGCGCTGAAGTTGGTGACGTAGAAGGCGCCGTCGCGGCCGATCGCCAGACCCGTCGGCGTGACCAGCCCGTCGCTGAACAGCGTGTCCTGCGTGCCGTCCGCGTTCACCCGGATCAGCGCGCCCGTGCCGCCGGGCGTGGCCAGCCCGTTGGTGTCGACCTCCAGCGCGTAGAGGGTTCCGTCTGCGCCGAAGGCGATGTCCGCCAGGTTGGTGAAACCGGTATAGGCGACCGTGCGCGTCCCGTCCGGGGCGATGCGGTAGATTTGCGCCGCACCGTCCGTGAACGGGAAACCCGTCAGTTCGGCGACGTAGATGCTGCCGTCCGGCCCCACCGCGACACCGGTGGGCACGGAGTCGCTCTGCGGCGGCGGTGGCGCGCCGATCGACCGGGGCGGAAAGGTGGCGCGCAGCGACACCGAACCGGCCGCCGTTACCCCCAGCAACGTGTTGCTTCCCGCGTCCGTCACCAGAAAGCCGTCTTCATCGGCCACGACATGGAACGGATTGCTGTCCAGCTCGCCGCCAGCGGGGTTCAGCGCGGCCTCCACCTGCGACAGGTCGGCGAACACGCTCGTCGACCCCTCCGTCGCGAAGCGGTGCAGCGATCCCAGGCCCAGGCCGCCCGGCGCAAAGGCGCCGCCGCGCAGGGCGGGGTTCGCGCCCAGCCCGACCAGCACATAGCCCGTGCCATCGGCGCCGAACACGATATCGTTGGGCCCGGTCTGGTCCCCGCCCGTCAGGGTGGAGATGGACGGCAGGCCCGTGACGATCCGCGTCTGCGCGCCGTTCAACAGGTGCGTGATCGAACCCGTCGGACCGTAGCGGTAGGTCACGTTGCGGATCACCGCCTCGGGGCCGCTGGCGCTCAGCGTGCCGGCTTCCGCGATATACAGGCCGCCGTCCTGTCCGAAGGCCAGGCCGCGCGGGTTGTCCAGGCCGCTCGCTACCACCTGGCTGACATAGGTCGCGGCACTCGCAGGCGCCCCAAGGAAAAGGGTCGCCGCGGCTGCCCTGGCGAGTATCTGCTTGGCTCTCGACAATGCTTCCTCCCGTTCTTTCTTCTTGGATTTGGCTTTAGGAAGCGACCTCTTGATGTTTCTTTTTATTTTCTTGAACAGCCGCCGCAACGTCCGCTGGTGGACTTGGTTCCCCGCTCCCGCGCCTTGAGCCCGGCACGTCGGCGACAGGCCACTCCGGCCCATGACGCCTTGCGCCTGGCATGATGAGGCGCCCAGACGTCCGGTCTGCGACGCGCCTTGCCCGAAGGCCGGAATTGGACTATTTGACCCTTGTCCAGCGGGCGGTGCCCGCGGAGGTCGGCGCGGGGACCCTTGAGTCCTACGCGCCCTTTTCGCTTTTCGGCGACCTCTGCTTCATCGCTCGACGGATGCCGCGCCGGCGCGAGGTCGTCGCGGCAGTTCGGCTTGAAGACCGCCGGAACCAACCGGCCGGCCGGAAATGAAAAACTGAGGATTTCGAACCCCTTTATGGCTACCCAGCTACAACCCGACGTGCAGCCCAGCCGCGACGATTTCGCGGCAATGCTCGACGACATGTTCGGCGGCGCCGACAGCTTCGAGGGCCGCGTGGTGCACGGCACCGTGACCGCGATCGAGAACGACCTGGCCGTGATCGACGTCGGCCTGAAGTCCGAGGGCCGCGTGCCGCTGCGCGAGTTCGCCAGCCCCGGCCAGAAGGCGGACCTGAAGGTCGGCGACGAGGTCGAGGTCTATGTGGACCGCGTCGAGAACATGCACGGCGAGGCCATGCTGTCGCGCGACCGCGCGCGCCGCGAGGCCGCCTGGGACAAGCTAGAGCATGAGTTCGCCAAGACCGCGCGCGTCGAGGGCGTGATCTTCGGTCGCGTCAAGGGTGGCTTCACCGTCGACCTGCAGGGCGCCGTGGCCTTCCTGCCGGGCAGCCAGGTCGACATCCGCCCCGTGCGCGACGTCACGCCGCTGATGGACATTCCCCAGCCCTTCCAGATCCTCAAGATGGATAGGAAGCGCGGCAACATCGTGGTGTCGCGTCGCGCGGTGCTGGAGGAGACCCGGGCCGAGCAGCGTTCGGGCCTGATCCAGAGCCTGGCCGAGGGCCAGGTGATCGACGGCGTGGTGAAGAACATCACCGACTACGGCGCCTTCGTGGATCTTGGCGGTATCGACGGCCTGCTGCACGTCACCGACGTCAGCTACAAGCGCGTCGGCCATCCGTCCGAGGTGCTGGAGATCGGTCAGACCGTGAAGGTCCAGATCATCCGCATCAACAAAGACACGCAGCGCATCAGCCTCGGCATGAAGCAGCTCGAGTCCGATCCGTGGGATGCGGCCTCCACCAAGTATCCGGTCGGCGCGAAGCTGTCCGGCCGCGTTACCAACATCACCGAATACGGCGCCTTCGTGGAGCTGGAGCCGGGCATCGAGGGCCTGGTCCACGTGTCCGAGATGAGCTGGACCAAGAAGAACGTCCATCCGGGCAAGATCGTCTCCACCAGCCAGGAGGTCGACGTGGTGGTGCTCGAGGTCGACGCCGAGAAGCGTCGCATCTCGCTGGGCCTGAAGCAGGCGCAGAACAACCCGTGGGAGGCCTTTGCGGCCGCGCATCCCGTGGGCAGCCAGGTCGAAGGCGAGGTCAAGAACGCCACCGAGTTCGGCCTGTTCATCGGCCTGGACGGCGACGTGGACGGCATGGTCCACATGTCCGACATCGCCTGGGGCGTGGCGGGCGAGGACGCGCTGGCGCTCCACCGCAAGGGCGAGATGGTGCAGGCCGTGGTGCTCGACATCGATCCGGAGAAGGAGCGCATCAGCCTTGGCATGAAGCAGCTGGAGCGCGGCGGTCCGGTGACCGCGGGTGCCGCCGATCGCCTGGGCAAGAACCAGGTCGTCACCGTCACCATCCTGGAGGTCCGCGACGCGGGTCTCGAGGTCCAGCAGGGCGACGACGGGGCCACCGGCTTCATCAAGCGCACCGATCTTGGCCGCGACCGCGACGAGCAGCGTCCGGAGCGCTTCCAGGTCGGCCAGAAGATCGACGCCATGGTGATCGGCTTTGACCGCTCCAAGAAGCCGACCTTCTCCGTCAAGGCGATGCAGATCGCCGAGGAGAAGCAGGCCGTGGCGCAGTACGGCTCGTCCGACTCGGGCGCCTCGCTGGGCGACATCCTGGGTGCCGCGCTCAAGGCGCAGGGCGACCGCAAGTAAGCGATGCACGGCGGCGGCCGGGCCTTTCGGGGCCCGGCCGCACCGGTTCAACGCATCGCGCTTGATCTACAGCAATCCGCAACGTACCCCTTCGATCAGAACAGGCGAAGCGTACCAGCGTAATCGGGGGCAGAAGATGATACGGTCCGAACTCGTCACCAAGTTGTGCGAGCACCACCCGGACCTTTCGTCGCGAGAGGTCGAGCGCATCGTCTCCACCTTCTTTGACTGCATCACCGACCGCCTTGCGGACAATGGCCGCGTCGAGCTTCGCGGCTTTGGCGCCTTTTCCACCCGTGGTCGCGACGCGCGCACGGGCCGCAATCCCCGCACCGGCGAGCATGTGGATGTGGACGCCAAGCGCGTCCCTTATTTCAAGCCCGGCAAGGAAATGCGCGCCCGGCTGAACGTCTGACCGCGTCGTCTGCGACCTTGACGACCGGGCCGCCACGCGCTTGGTCCTCGGCCGGTGCGCGGACGTGGCGAAATCGGTAGACGCAGCCGACTTAAAATCGGCTTCCCCTGGAGTGCGGGTTCAAGTCCCGCCGTCCGCACCAGCCCTGCCAAGCTCCTGTCCTTACACCAGAAAGCTGATGAAGCGCTGCTACGTCACCTGATTGCTCGTTCGCTGGCGTGTGTAGTTCCGGTGTAATCGCATCAGGAAAAGCGCTGCTGATCGCCGCAACTGCGGTGTCGATATGCTGCCCGTGAACGTGGATATAGCGTAGCGCCTTGGCGAGCGTTTCGTGCCCGCTGATCTTCCGGATGGTCGACAGATCGAGGCTCGCCCTCACCAGTGGCGTGATGGCCGTGTACCGCATGACGTTCAGCGTCACCTTGGACGGGATTAGCCGGGCCCGCTCGACAGCACGTAGGAACACTTGTGTCATGCCGACCGGATCCACGCTTGGCGCCGGTAAAGCGGTCAGGAAACACCCACTCCGCGCCCTCATCCTCCAGGCCTGCTGCCGGCGGAGCAGGTCAACCGGCGCGGACGTGATCGGCTGCTCGCGCTCGCCCGCCTTCCTCCGGGACAGAGATGCTTCGAGCATCGAAGTCGATCTGGTCGTAGCACACGCGCAGGATTTCGCCGTGACGCATGGCCGTGTTCAGCCCGAAGATGACGAATAGCCACAGACGGTTGTCCTGATCCACGACCGCAACCTTCCTCAGCGCCGAGGCGTGCTCATCGGACAGCACGACGATCTTCTTCCGTGGTTCGGTACCCTTTCAAGCGTCCCGGGCTTTGCGGAGGCAGATTGGTTTAGGTCATGCCAAGGAAATGCGGGCCCTCGTCCGAGTGACGCACCAGCGCATCCTTCTCCATTGGGCGCAGGGCGTGGACGGCTTGCTCCCGTGCATCCAGCACGAAGCCGGTGGTAGCACTGCTGCTGATTTTCCACCCGACGATCCGGCGAGCGAACGCGTCGATAACGAACGCCGCATAGACGAAAACCGCTCAGCCATGGACGTAGGCGGCATCCACCCCCTGCGCCTGCCTTTCAACGATGCTGCGCATCGCCGAGACCTTCTTGGCAGGCTCCGCCCGCAGCGCGTTCGGCCGCTGAAGCTCGAAGGCCCGATTGACTTGTCGAGCGGACACGGTGCCTCGCGGTCGGGAACGGTGGCGACCCCGGACATGCCGCGCCGGGCATCGGCCGGACACACCGCCTTCATCAGCCGCTCGACCGTGCATTTGGCGATGGTGGCGCCCTCGCGCAGAAGTTGCCGCCACACCGTGCGAGACCCGTACAAGCCGGAGTTCTCCTCGTACACGCGCCGGCTGCGATTCAGCTTGTCACCCTGCCGAGCGCGAGCGGAACGTCTGCCCGGATCGGCAAGGCATGCGACATGCTGATGATACAAGGGAGAGGGCGATCGCCAGTTCCCGGCAGATCGGCTCGATCCCAGGCTCCTCTCGATGCACGTCGATGATCGCCATCGTCATCGCCCGTGGCGGTTGAGCTTAAGCCATCGCGAAAGGTGCTCGCCCACCATCCGGACCGTACGTTCACGGACGTCCGGCGAAAGCCTGTTCGTCGTCTTGCTCATCTCCGATGCTCCTACTCACTTGTGGGAGCCTCCGGAAAAGCCGGGACGCTTCAATCTGGTACGCCGTCGAAGCCACCCAAGCACGGGCCCGAAGCCGTCCCTCAAATGGATCAGGCCGAGGGGCTTGAACACAATTGCGCCCGGCGGAGCGAAGGGCACGCAAGCGGTCGCGGCTTCTGATGAATGGGGAGAAGTGAAGCACACGATAAGGTGTCGTTCTTCGACGCATTAACGGAGCTTCCAGCATCGAATTATACTTAAGTATAAGTCATTACACTTTAGTATAATCATAATTGCAAGGAGAGCTAATAATTACTCGTTTTTAACTGCGCAGAAGAAAGGTGACGACAATAATTTCGAGAGGATCGCCTAATGGCCCGACCCTATTCGTTTCGGTTTTTGTCGGCAAACCGTCGCTTTGGTGCCTCTGTCTGCGCAACGTCGATAGCGGCAACCCTAACACTGCTTCAGCCGACAGCAGCAGGTGCACAAATCCTGACACTCGGCGGCGTTGTCGACGATCTGCGCGCGCTCGGCACAAGGGTGGATGCACAGGGTGGCGCCATCCTGGCAAATACAAGTGCTATCGCTACCCTGGACAATAATGCGATCGCCCTGACTGCAAGGGTGAACGTTCACGCGACGGCGCTGCAGAACGCACAGTCTACCCTCGCCACCAACGTGATCGACGTGGCCAACCTGACGACACGATCCAATCAGCAGGATGCACGACTCGCGGCGAACATCGATGCCGTCACCATGCAGGCCAATGCGCTGGGAACACTTTCAGGCAGGGTGGCCGCAAACGCGACAACGCTTCAGACCGTCCAAGCGGCTATCGGCGTCAATGTCGCTGACCTCGCAGCCGTTACCGCTACCTTGGGTCAACAATCCACGCGGATAGCGGCCAATGTCGATGCCGTGGGTTCGCTGAATGACACGGTAGTGAGCCAAGCCAGGACCGTTCAAGTCCTTGGCGGCGCCGTGGATAGGGTGCAAGGCGACATCGGGGTGCTTGCCGGCACCGTTGACGGGCTGGCGGCCAGCACGGCGGGCAACACGCGCGATCTCGGCAGTTTGAGCGCGGCCGTTGGCACAAACGTCTCGGACATCGCCGGGCTCCGCGTTGCCTTGGGCACACAGGGTGCCGACATTTCGCGCCTTGGCCTTCAGGCGGCCGACCAGGACGTGCGGCTGAGCGCCCTTACCTCCACCGTGACTGCGCAAGGAGGGCGCCTCGTCCGTCAGGGTGCCGACCTAGAGACAGCGGCGGCGAACATCGCCAGCCTTCAAGGACTGGTTCGCGGGCAGGCTGGCACGCTGGGTTCGCTCGGCTCAACGGTCGAGGCACAGGCAGCCCTGCTCGGCCGGCAGGGTGTCCAGATCGCGGCGAATGCGGACGCCATCCTGTCGCTCCGCAACATGGCGGTCAGCGGCAATGCCAGCCCGGTACAGTTCACTACGCCGCAGGCGCCGCTGGTAGCGGTAGCGACGGCAACCAACGACGTCGCCATCCTGGGCGCGCTGCCGGAGCCCGTGCGACTGCACAATGTCGCTGCCGGTCGGCTGGAAACCGGATCGACCGACGCGATCAACGGCGAACAACTCCATGACACCAATGTCGCGCTGACGGCGTTGACCGGCACCGTGAACGGCCACAACACGGATATCGCCACGCTGAGGACAAGCGTGGGGAACTTGGGCACGTCGATCGACGCACAGACGACGCTGCTGACCCGGGAAGGCAGCCGCATCTCCGCGAATATCGATGCGCTCCGCATCCTGCGGCAGGAGGCGGAGAACGGCGCGTTGGGGCCGGTGCGCTATTCGACCCCGACGCTTCCGACTACACCGAACGGCGGAACGGTCACCGACGACATCACACTGGTCGGCACCGGCGCCGCCCCGGTCAGGCTACACAACGTGGCCGCCGGTACGATTGGCGCCGGATCAACGGACGCAGTCAATGGCGGCCAGCTCTTTGCCCTGTCACAGAGCTATGACGGACTGCGCGACCTGGCTGTCCAGTATGACAGTCCCGGCCACAACGCCGTATCGCTCGGCGGCTCGGGCGCCCCGGTGCTTTTGCGGAACGTCATGGCTGGAACGGTCGCGGCGGGTTCCACCGAAGCGGCCAATGGCGGCCAGCTCTTCACGCTGGGTCGTGGCGTCGTCGGCATCCTGGGCAACGGCGCGACCTATGATGCCTCCACGGGCTTCGATGCCCGGTTCAGCTTCGGAGGGCGGGACTATGGCGATATCCAGTCGGTGTTCGGCGCGATCGAGGGATCATTGGCTACGGGCCCTGGCCAGCAACCCGTGCCGGGAACGGCCTATCCGGCCACGCAAGCCAAGTACTTCCACGCCAACTCGACCATGGAGGACAGCCAAGCCACCGGCTTCGATGCCACGGCGATCGGCCCCGCCTCGCGCTCCACGGGTGAGGCCGCGATTGCCGTAGGCCGCAACACGGTGGCGGCCGGCATCAGCTCGGTTGCGATCGGTGACGGCGCCACGGCGCGGGACGGCAAGGCCGTCTCCATCGGTCTCGGCAACGTCGCGTCCGGCGACGGTGCCGTGGCGATCGGCGATCCCAATCTAGCCACCGGCGAAGGCGCGGTCGCGCTGGGCAAGGACAACACGGCCACGGGCATGGGCGCGATCGCGCTCGGCAACGTCAACCAGGTGGTCGGAGACGGTGCGACGGCGATCGGCTCGCTGAACCAGTCCAACGGTCGTGGCGCGTCCACGCTCGGCTACACCAACGTCGCGGAAGGGCTTGGCGCGATCGCCATCGGTTCCAACAACCGGGTCGTCGGCGACGGCTCGCTCGCGATCGGCAGCAACGTCGACATCTCGGCCCGGGACACGCTCGCCATCGGTGCCGGCACGACAACGTCCGGGACCAGCGCGGCCGCACTAGGGAACCGTGCAAGGGCCGCCGGGAACAGTGCATCGGCACTGGGCAACGATGCGATCGCCAGCAGCGGGTTCGCCACTGCCGTCGGTTCGCTGGTGACGGCCAGCGGTTACGGATCGACGTCGCTCGGTGTGCTCGCGAACGCAACAGCCTTTGTCAGCACGGCCCTCGGATCGGGAACGATCGCCGACAAGGAAGCCAGCGTTGCGCTGGGCGCCGCGGCGCATACCCTGCGCGGCGCGGTCGGCGGCTATGCCGCATTCGGCCTTTCGGGAACACAGCAGTCCTTTGGCGAGATCGCGATCGCGCGCACCCTGGTCTTCACCGACCCGGTCACCGGGGCGACCCTGCCGACGGGTGGCCGCCAGATCACTGGCGTAGCGGCTGGCTGGGAGGATGGCGACGCGGTGAACGTCGCACAGCTGCGCGGTGTCTCCGGCACGCTCGGTGCCGCGTTCGTCCGGAGCCTCGGCAGCGGTGCCGCCTATGATCCAGTGTCCGGCACGCTCACAGGCCCGACTTACAGGCTGAACGGGGTGGCCTATGCCAATGTGGGCGATGCGCTTCAGGCGCTGGCGGCCCAGCCGACGGGCACGGGAACGGGCGGTCAGAGCACAGGCGGCCAGCCTGTCAACTACGACACCTCTTCGGGGAAGGACATCACCCTTGCCGATGGCGGCACGACGATCCGCAACGTCGCGCCCGGCGTGATCGCGCCGGGATCAACCCAGGCGGTCAACGGCGGCCAACTTGCGCAGACGAACGCCGATGTCACGCGTCTCGCCGACAGCGTCGCCAATGGAACGGTGGGCGCGATACGCTATGCCGATCCGGGATCGAGCACGCCAAATGCGGGCGTTCGGACCAACGATGCCGTCTTGGTGGGTGCTGATCCGGCCGCGGCCGTGGCGCTGCACAACGTGGCCGAAGGCAAGGTCGCGCCAGGATCCACCGACGCTATCAACGGATCGCAGCTTGCCGCTACCAACGGCCGCGTCGCGTCGCTCGACACCAGGGTAACCTCGGTCGAGGACAAGGCCGACCGGGCGCTGGCAACGTCAAGCCGGTCGGTACAGTACGACGCCGGCGGCGAGGCGGTGACGCTGGGCGGCGGCGGCGCTGCCGTGGCCCTGCGCAACGTCGCGGATGGCCGTGCGGGAACCGATGCCGTTAATCTCGGCCAGCTCGACCGGTCGATGGCCGGAGTGGCGGCGGACGCGCGAGCCTACACCGATGGGCGGGTAGCCGCGCTCTCCTTCGACCTCGCCAAGGTCAACCGTGACGCGAATGCCGGTGTCGCCGGGGCCATGGCGCTGGCCGGGATGCCGCAGGCGTTCGAGGAGGGAAAGAGCATGGCGAGCATGGGCATGGGCACGTTCCAGGGCCAGACCGCGGTCGCGATCGGTCTGTCGCGCGTCATGAACGATGGTCGGACCGTGATGAAGCTCGGTGCCACCCGCAACAGCCGCAAGGAAGTGGGCGCCAATCTCGGGCTGGGTTACCAGTTCTGAGAATCTGCCGTCGGGCCGGGCTCATCCGCAAGGTCGAGCCCGGCTTATCCTAGTCAGCGGTCAGACGTTCGAAACCTTGGCTGCATGCGGCGACCGGTAATCCGGCAGCATACCTGCGATCGACTGGGCAAAGGCGTGGTGTCGGTCGACCGGGATCGAGGCGACCATCGCGTCCGCGATCGCCTTGATCTCGGGCGCGGTCAGCGTGCCACGGTTGAACAAAGTCTGCAGGATCGCGATCACGCCGACATAGGCCGTGTCCGCCTGATGCATCACCGTTTCGATGGCGCTGGCCACCTTGTGCGCGTCTGCCGTCGCCATAAACCTCGCCTGTCCAATCGGTTGTCGATTTCTTCTAGCTCTTTGCGGCTTTCCCACCAAGCGGTGCTGGAAGGGGCTCACAGAAGGCCGCCACCCGGTTGCAGGCGGCGCCGAGTTCCGGATCCGCGGGATCGTTGGAGTCGGCCATGCAGTCCCTTCTGTGTCAGCCCTGCTGATCGGGATCGAGCCCCATGGCCGGAAGCACGGTGGCCGTTCCCTTGTAGTCGTTGACCTGCTCCTCGGCGAGCAGCAGCACACGGGGGCGCGCATGCGGTTCCAGCGCACGAACCGATTGTACAGCGTCCTGTGCAGCCCTTGGCCAGGCGGTGCGTCCCGCCACATCAGCCCGTTGCGGATCACGTACACGATGCCCGACAGCACCCGCCGATCATCCTTCTCCCTCCCGATCACAGGAAGCTGCCTCACGCGTCGCAATTCCTGTGTAATTGCGCGAGGAATGGCACGGAGGTACCGGGAATGTTCTGGCAGGTGAACGGAAGGGGGAAAAAGAACCTCGATCGACACTTAAGCACCTTCCGGAACGCCGCGGAACGTTGCCTCACAGAACTTGGAAGCGCCTTCTCCTGGAGTGCGGGTTCAAGTCCTGCCGTTCGCACCGGCCTTTTTGTCCTGGCCGCGGCACTCGCCGGCTGCGATCGTGGCGGGGCGCAGGGTCCCCTGGTGGTCAGCGCCGTTTCCGGTGCCGAAGAGATGCTGACGGACGCCACCGCTCAGGGCCTGGTACGTTTCGACGCCGCCGGTCAGGTGGAGCCGGGGCTGGCGGGCCGATGGATCGTCATCGACGACGGCACGCGCTACATCTTTCGCCTTCGCGAGGCACGCTGGCCGAACGGTGGTCGCGTCACAGCCGACCAGGTCGCCGCCCGTCTTCGCGCCCGGCTGGCGCCGCGATCCGGCAACCCCTTGCTTCCCTATCTCAGCGCGGTGGATCAGGTGGTCGCCATGACGCCGGAGGTGCTGGAGGTCCGCCTGTCGCGCCAGCGTCCCGACCTCCTGACCCTCTTCGCACAGCCCGCCCTGGGCGTTGCCGGGCGTAACGGCGGTACGGGCCCGCTGCGCCTGGCGGGCGGCTTGTTGCAGCCCTTTCCCGATCCCGCGCTCCCGTCCGACGATGCGGATCGGCCCGACGTCGCCGAGGCAACCGTGCGCCTGGTCCCGGAGCGGACGTCCAGCGCGCTGCTCCGGTTCCTGGACGGGCGGTCGGACGCGGTGACGGGCGGTGGCTTCGCCGATTGGCCCCTGGTGGCGGTGGCCGGGGTGCGCGACCGCGACATACGTCGCGATCCGGCCGCGGGGCTGTTCGGCTTGGCCGTGGCGCGCCGGACGGGCTTTCTGGCTGATCCGGCCAACCGTCGTGCCCTGTCCGCGGCCTTGGATCGTGCCGCCATAACCGGTGCCGTCGCCTCGGGATGGGACACCGTCGACCGGATCGTTCCCGAAACCCTCGACTCCGCGACGCCTCCTGTGGTGCCCGAATGGTCGCTGCTGACCATGGCCGAACGCCGTGCCGCGGCCCGCGCCCGCGTCCAGGCGTGGCCCGGCGGCGCGGTGCGGCTGGCGGTGGCGCTGCCGACCGGCCCGGGTGCGACCCTGCTCTGGGGTGGGATCGCCGCATCGCTGCGCTCGGTGGGCATATCGGCAACGCGAGTCGACCCGTACGCGCCCGCCGACCTCCGGCTGGTGGACATGGTGGCGCCTTATGACAGTGCGCGCTGGTACCTGGCCAATGCCTGCCGTCCCTGCGCAATCGAGGCGCACGCAGCCCTGGTCGCCGCGCGCGATGCGCCGACGACGGCCGACCGTTCCCGCCTGATCGCGGAGGCCGACCGGCTGCTCGACGCGGACGCGGCCTTTTTCCCGCTGGCGCGGCCGCTCCGCTGGTCCGTGGTAGGCGGTCGCGCGACGGGGTGGCAGCCGAATGCGCGGGCGCGCCACCCGTTGAACCGGCTGCGTACCGATCCCACCTGATCTGCATGGCCGGCATCGACCCAACTCTGTTCGACCGCATGGCGCTGAGCCGCGATCCGGCCGCCGTGCGCCGCCGCGTGGAGGCCATGGAGAAGCTGCTGGAGCGCGGCTTCACCTTGCCGGGCACCAGCCGGCAGTTCGGCCTGGACACGATCCTGGGCCTGGTCCCCGTGGTGGGCGACCTGGCCGCCGCGGCACTGGGATCGTGGCTGGTGTGGGAGGCACGCAACCTAGGCCTTTCCCGGTTCCAGCTCGCCCGGATGATGGGCAATGTCGGCTTCGACGCGGTGCTCGGCTTTGTGCCGTTCGTGGGCGACGCCGCGGACTTCTTCTTCCGGTCGAATACGCGCAATCTCCGGATCATCCGGCGCCACCTCGACCGGCATCATCCCGCCACTGTGACGATCCAGAACTAACGTTCGCCCCGCCAGATGCGGACGCTCGCCGTCGGTGCCAGTCCGCCCTGATGCGCCGGGCACCTGCGGTAGCGGAACGCCTTGTCCAGGCAGAGCCAGATCTCGTCCAACCAGCCCTGCCGGTCGGCCGTCACGCGCATCATGTCCGCGGCGAGGCCGGGATTGGCGCGCGCCATGGCGGCGGCCAGCGCGCCCGCGGTCAGTCCCTCCCGCCGTGAAAGGGCGCCCATGTCCGGGTAACGAAGCCCGCGGTAGAGTGCGTTGCTGCGGCGGAAATAGCTGGCTGGCGTTTCGCCGGCCATGCACGTGCCGTGCTTCGCCCATTCATGCTGCATCAGCTGGGCCGAGGGGGTGGCGCACAGCCCGCTTCGGACCACGGGCTGGGGCAGCAGCCGTGCGGGCCGGCAATATTGCGGCCATTCCGCGCCCGTACCGTCTGGCCAGAGACCGTGCAGCGTCCAGCCGAATCGTCCGTCCCGGCATTGCAGCCGCGATCCCGGCCGCTCGCCCGCCGTGCGGCAGTAATTGGGCGACCAGCTGATCGCCAGCGTGTAGCTGCCGATGGTCCGCAGTCGCCGCGGCTGCTGCGCGTCGGGACCGTCCGGCCGGATTTCCAGCGCGTCGGACGGCACGGGACAGCTATAGGCCTGCGCGCCGGCGGTAGTGGGCACGGCCATGCCCAGAAGCATGGTGGCGACCGCGCGGATCACGCGAGCTCCTCCTCGTCGGGCAAGTCGTCGCCGTCGGGTCGCTCGTCGTCGGGCATGGCGAACCAAGCCCGCGACGCCGGGCGGAACAGGAGCACCGCGCCCACCAGCATCAACACCGCCTGGGCGGCGTTGAGCAGGCCAAGCCAACCGACCGCCAGCACGCCCGTTGCGACCTGCCAGGCCAGGCTGCCGATCGCGAACACGGTGGCGAGCACCAATAGCCAAAGGGCGACCGTGCTGCCGCGCCGCGTGGTCAGCAGCGTCAGCAGTAGGTAGAGGCCGATCGCGAAGCCACTGGCGCCCAGGCTGAGGCTGAGCCCGAACTGTGCCACCATGGGCCGCCAGGTCATCGCCGTTGTGACCGCGAGCAGCGCCACCGCCGCCAGGTACAGCCATTCCGCCTGTGCCACCGCCCTTGGCCGCATTCCGTCCTCCACTTGGTCCATTTCCGGCTTGTGGCGCTCAGACGGCCTGGAAATCCAGCCCGATATCGGCCGCCGATGCGGATTGGGTGATGCGTCCAACCGAGACATAGGTGACGCCCGTCTCCGCCAGCGAGCGGATCGTGTCCAGCCGGACGCCGCCAGACGCCTCGGTCGGTACGCGTCCCGCCACCAGCGCCACCGCTTCCCGCAGCAAGTCGGGTCCCATGTTGTCGAGCAGCAGGTGGGTGGCACCGGCAACGATGGCGGGCTCGATCTGGTCCAGCCAGTCGACCTCCGCGATCACGCGCTGGATCCCGGCCGCGACCGCGCGCGCGACAGCGGGTCCGATGCCGCCTGCCACCGCCACGTGGTTGTCCTTCACCATGGCGGCGTCCCACAGGCCCATGCGATGGTTGGTCGCGCCGCCCATTCGCGTCGCGTACTTCTCCAGCACGCGCAGCCCCGGCAGCGTCTTGCGCGTGTCCAGCAGCGTCGCGCCCGTGCCCGCGATCGCATCCGCATAGGCGCGCGTCAGCGTGGCAACGCCCGACAGGTGCTGCACCGTGTTGAGCGCGCTGCGCTCGGCCGTCAGCAGCGCGCGCGCGCTTCCCTCCAGCCGGAGAAGGGCCGTTCCCCCGGCCACGCGATCCCCGTCCTCGGCCAGCCGCTCGATCCGCGCCGCGGGGTCGAGCGAGCGGAAGAACGCCTCCGCGATCTCCAGCCCGGCCACCACGATCGCGTCGCGGCTCGCCATCTCGCCCGCGAAGCGCGCGTCGGCCGGGATCACCGCAGCGGAGGTGACGTCGCCGTCACGGCCCAAATCCTCCGCCAGCGTTGCCGCGACAAAGGCGGGCAGGTCGAAGCCGGCGATGGTCACGGCCGCGACGCCGACGCTTCGCACATTTCCCGCCCGTTCGGCATTTCCGTTGCTCCGCCGTGAAACGATGTTGCGCCGCTCCTCGCGTCGCCAGATCGGCTATGGCAAAGCCAAGGCATGTAGGACAGCGCCATGACGTCCCCGTCGCATCCCTGTCGCCCGGTCGCGCCGTACGGGCCCCGCATCCGACACGGCCCTAGCGGATCGGCCACAACAGGGAGAAGACCCATGAAGACCCGCTACGCCGCCCTGGCGCCCGTCCTCGCCGCCTTGCTGGCCGGCACGCCTGCCGCGGCTGCCACCATCACCAGCAACGTGCTGGATGACTATAACGGCCTGAACTACGATACCAATCGGACGATCTTCCACGGCTATACCGGCACAATGAGCTTCGAGATCGCGCCCGACGCGGTTATCACGGGCGCGTTTTTCGAAGGCACCTACGGCACGGAGCAGATGCCCTACAGCACGGCCGGCTATGCCGCGGCGTTCGATGGCTACGACGTCACCGTCTGCGTCCATCTCGACCCCGGCTGCTGGGGAGGCCGGGAAACCGACTCCCACTATCTCCGAACGTTCAGCGTCGCGTTGCCGGACAGCATGTGGTCGGACCTGCTCGACGGCGCGTCGGACCTGAGCCTGATCCAGCGCGGCGAGGGTCGGATCCGCTTGGGCAGCGCGCGGCTTCGGATCGAGACGGCGGCTCCGGGGAACGGGGCCGGCGCGGTGCCGGAGCCAGCAAGCTGGGCGATGCTGCTGCTGGGCTTCGGCGCGGCGGGCATGGCAATGCGCTCTCGTCGGTGCACGGCGGTAGCATTCGGGTGAGCCGGGGCCCCATCCTCCTCCGCCGTGGGAGGATGGGGGACGTCAGTCCCCGGTCACCCGAACCGGGCCCAGGTCGCCCTGCCCCACCGTGCCGCCAGCCATGGCCAGCATCGCGTCCAGGCTCTTCCTGGCGCGCAGGCGAAGGCCCTCCTCCATCTCGATACGGGGCTCCAGGTCGCGAAGCGCGACGTAGAGCTTCTCCATGGTGTTGAGCGCCATGTAGGGGCAGATGTTGCAGTTGCAGTTGCCGTCCGCGCCCGGCGCGCCGATAAAGGTCTTGCCCGGCAGCGCGCGCTCCATCTGGTGGATGATGTGCGGCTCGGTCGCGACGATCAGCGTGTCGCCGGTCATGCTCTGCGCATATTCCAGGATGCCGCGCGTGGAGCCCACATAGTCGGCATGGTCCAGGATCACCGCCGGGCATTCGGGATGCGCGGCGACGGGGGCGCCGGGATGCTGCGCCTGGAGCTTCAGCAGCTCCGTCTCGCTGAAAGCCTCGTGCACGATGCACACACCCGGCCAGAGCAACAGGTCGCGCCCCGTCTTGCGCTGGAGATAGCCGCCCAGGTTCCGATCGGGGCCGAAGATGATGGGCTGCTCGGGCGGGATCTGCGACAGGATCTTCTCGGCGGACGAGGAGGTGACGATCACGTCGCTGAGCGCCTTCACCTCGGCGGAGCAGTTGATGTAGGTCAGCGCGATATGGTCCGGGTGCTTCGCGCGAAAGGCGGCGAACTGTTCGGGCGGGCAGCTGTCCTCCAGGCTGCACCCGGCGTCCATGTCGGGCAGGATCACGATCTTCTCGGGCGACAGGATCTTCGCCGTTTCCGCCATGAAGCGGACGCCGCAGAACGCGATCACGTCCGCATCCGTCTCCTGCGCGCGGCGCGACAGGTCCAGGCTGTCGCCCACGAAGTCCGCCAGGTCCTGAAGCTCGGGCTTCTGATAATAGTGCGCCAGGATCACGGCATTGCGCTCGCGGCGGAGGCGATCGATCTCGGCGCGCAGGTCGAGTCCGGCGAGGTTCGTCACGGGTGCGGTCATGGCCGCCTATGTGGCGTTACCGAGCACCTCCTGCAACGATCGTGTCACGTCCCACTGGTCGACGGACAGGTTCGCCGGCCGGCGCTCGTCGGGGAAGCGGACAGCGACGCGAACCCCGGCCTGCCCGGCGGCGGACAACGGTCCCGTTACCAGCCGCTCCACCGCGGCGCGGGCGGCCTCCCGCGCGCGACGCAGGTTCTCCGGGTCGCGCGCCTTGGCGCCCGCCGCCGTCGAGAGCCGGCCGGCCGCGTCGCGCTGCATGGCGATGCCCGCCGCCCGCGACACGTAGAGGCCGTCCTGCGTCACGCGCGCGCGCGCCATGTCGATCGCGGGCGCCCCCACCGTCACCTCGGGCAGGTCCACCGTCATGATCCGGTCGCGCTCGTTCCAGCGATAGGCGGACGGGCCGACGGCGCCGAGGTCCACATAATATTCGACCGAATAGGGCGCGCGTGTGCGCTGGCTGTTGGTGAACACGTAGCCGCTGGTACCCTGTGACGCGGCCAGCACCTCGCCCGTCAGCCGCGCCACGCGAAGGTCGCTGGCGCGCTCAAAGGTGGCCGACAGCGTGCGCGCGGCGTCGAGGCCCAGCTGCTCCTCCGCCTTCTGCGCCGCGCGCTTCTGCCAGAAAGCATAAGCACCGAGCAGAAGCAGCAGGACCGCGAAGATCGCGGTCAGGCGACGGCCCATGCGTCTCCGTCCGCCCGCACGCGACCTCGCCGGTCCAGGTCGATCAGGTGCGCCAACACCGAACGCTCGGCCGCTGGCGCCAGCCGCGGGTCGAGGCCCACGTACATTCGCGCCACCATGTCCGGGATCGTCCGCGGCCCCTCTGCCAGCAGGCGCAGCACCTGACCCTCGCGCTGCTTGCGGTGTCCCATCATGCCGCGCACCAAGCGGCGCGGGTCGTTCACTTGCTCGCCGTGACCGGGGTAATAGACGCGGTCCTCGCGTCCCATCAGCCGCTCCAGGCTCGCCATGTACTCGGTCATGTCGCCGTCCGGCGGGGACACCACGGTGGTGGACCAGCCCATCACATGATCGCCTGAAAACAGCGCGTCCGTCTCCCGCAACGCAAAGGCCAGGTGGTTGGACGTGTGTCCCGGCGTCGCCACCGCCTCCAGCGTCCAGCCATCGCCCGATATGGTGTCGCCGTCCGCCAGCACGCGCGACGGGCGATAGTCGACGTCGAACGCCGCGTCACTGCGCGGCCCATCATCCGACCGATGTGTCGCCGATGCCCCGACGATCGGCGCACCGGTCCTCTCGGCCAGCGGGCGCGACAGCGGGCTGTGGTCGCGATGGTGGTGGGTAATGAGGATGGCGGACACCCGCCGCCCCCCGATGGCGCGCTCCAGCGCGGCCAGATGGGCGGGATCGTCGGGCCCCGGATCGATCACGGCCAGGTTGGTCGTACCGACCAGATGCGTCTGCGTGCCCGTGCCGGTAAATGCCGAGGGGTTGGGAGCCAGCACACGCACGACCAGCGGCTCCAGCTGGATCGTGAGCCCCGTAGGCGGCGGTATCGGTTCGCCTGTCACGGGCAAGAACATGGCCGTCCCCCGCCCCCGACGCAAGCCGCGGGCGGGGTGAGTGTGGGAGCCGAACCGCTATTTGCCTTCGCGAATGTTCTCCTCGATCTCGCGCAGGCCCTCGTCAATCCCGGCGATCGCCTCGCGTCGAGCACCCTCGGGCATGTCGGCAGTCTCCACGTTCCGCCGCGCGAGGCGGAGGTTCATCCTGGCGGAACGCAGCGCGTCGAGCCGGACCAGCGGCGCGCGAAGGGCGTGCTCGCTCGCCATCACAGCCGCCAGCGCTTCGCCGTTCCGCGCCATCACCTCGCCATGGTGGGCCATGACCTCGCCGAAACGCGCGGCCTCTGCGCCGCGACGAGCCACTTCCTCGCCCCGCTTGGCCATGGCCTCGATATGGCGACGGCAGATCACGGTAACGCGGCGCCCGCCCTCCTGGACCACCTCGGTCGCGCGATTGGCGTCGGTCGTGCGGCACTCGCCGCTGCGGACCAGCGGCATGGTGGCAAGCCGCTTCGTCACCTCCGGCGGAAGCGGCTGACCCGGCGCGAATGTGCGGACCATCTGCTTGCCGTCACGCTCGGTCACCAGGGTCACCCGGCGGGAGAGCTTGGCCGGCTTGGCCGGGGCTGCGGGCGGGTTCGGCACGGTGGCCGGGACGGCAGGCGCCGGTACGGGCGCCGCGGTGACGGGCATCGCCGGCGGCAGCACCTCCTGCACCGCCCGGACGGCGGCGGCGGCGCTCGTGCCGGAAGCGGTCAGCGCCAGGCTGCCGGCGGCCATCAGGGCAACCGAGGCGGTGCCCGCGACCAGACGACGACGCGAGGCGGGATCGATCTTCAGCATCCTCAGTCTCCCTTTCAGGTCTTCCACGGTGTGAAGGTGGCAGGCGGGCGTCACCGCGCGGCCGTGCGCCGCCTTGACGATGGCGCAGGCGTAGACGAGCCGGTCGGCCCGGCCTCGCCCGGCCAGCACGCGGGCGTCGCAGGCAAGCTCCTGATCCGCCCGAAAGGCGCGGAAAGCGCGCCACGCCAGCGGGTTGAACCAGTGGACCGACAGCACCATCAACGCGGCCCAGTTCGCCAGCAGGTCGCCGCGCGCGTGGTGACCCAGCTCGTGCGCCAAGGCCAGCGCGCGCTCGTCCGCGTCGTAGCGCTCCTTGAGATCTGCGGGCAGCACCACCACCCGGTCCAGCACGCCGAACGCCATGGGTCCTGCCGCGTGCGCGCTCTCGACCACGCGAACGCGTCCGATCTGGTCGACCGGCCGATGGTCGGTCAGCAGTTCATGCCGCATGCGCCAGTAGCCGATGGCGGCCCATGCGAAGAAGGCGGAAGCTCCCAGCGCCCACACCGCGACCAGAACTGCCGCCGGCGACAACCCTGGAGCGGCCGTCGCCACGGCGGCAACGGGTCCGGGTGAGGGGATCGCGGCGGGCGCGGGCTGGACGATGACCGCCACCACCACCTCGCCTGCGCGGCTGACCGGCGTCGCCGCAGCGCTGGTCCACCCACGCGTCCACCCGATGGGCAGCGGCGGCAGCACCAGTCGCAGCGCAGGAAGCGCCCATAGCGCGTAGGCGACGGTCGGACCAAAGGCGCGGCGCACCGATCCACGGACCATCAGCACCACGACCATCAGGAGCGCGGAGGCCAGACCCGCCTCGACGGCCCAGGCAACGGAGAACGACCCGGCGCTCACTTCCGCAAGTCCTTCAGAAGCGCCTCGATCTCGGCGACATCGGCCGCCGACAGCTGGTCACGCTCGGCCAAGTGCGCCACCAGCGGCGTCAGCCGGCCACCGAACAGCCGGTCGATCAGCCGGCGCGACTCACCCGCCACATAGTCGCCGCGCGCGACCAGCGGCCGATAAAGGTAGCGGCGACCATCCTCCTCATGGCCGACCGCTCCCTTGGACAGGAGCCTGCCCAGCAGCGTCTTGACCGTGTTCCCGCTCCAGCCCTTGGTTGGGTCCACCCGCTCGACCACGTCCTGCGCGGTAAGCGGCGACTCGTCCCACAGCACCTCCATCACGGCGTGCTCGGCATCGCTGATGCGTTCGGCCATGTCTCAGAACTCCCCTTGCAACTACATCCGTAATCACATCGGCTACAGCTGTAGTCAAGAGAGCACCACCCGCACGCGACGGCGGATCGACGGAAACGACGATGGCTGGGCAACCAGGAGACGGCCGAAGGATTGGGCCGGTGGTTGGCCGTCTGTGGCCCGGACCCTCAGTCGACCGTGACGAATGCCGCCGATTGCCGCATCGACCGCCTGTCGCCAGCGGTCCTCCGTTCCGCGCGAAGCAACGCCGAAGGGTAGATCTCGCCCAGCAGCCGGTCGAACGTCGCGGTCCAGCCAAACCCCTCCGCATGGGTCCGCGCGGCGCGCCCGGCGGCGCGTGCCGTCCCGCCGCCGTTGCCCAGCATGGCGACCACGTTGGCGGCCATGGCGTCGGCATCGTCCACCGGCCCGAGCAGGCCCAGGCCCGGCGGCACCCGGTCGGGCATGGCGCCCGACGCGACGCCCACCACCGCAAGTCCCGCCGCCTGCGCTTCCAGGACGGAGACCCCGAACGTCTCGTCCGCCATGGCGGATGCGTAGAGGTCGGATGACGCCAGCGCCCGCGCCAGCCTGGCCCGATCCGGCTCGAAACCGGGCCAGGCGATCGGCAGGCCGCGGGTCTCCTCCATCAGGCGGTTGCGCAGCTTGCCCTCGCCGATCATCACCATGGACGCGCCCAGTTCCGGCGGAAGGCGGCGGAACATGTCCACCAGCGTCCCCGCGCGCTTCTCATTGTCGATCCGGCCGGCATAGGCGATCAGCGGCCCCGCGGCGGGCAGTCCCAGCTCTGCGCGATAGGCGGGGTCACGCGCTTCGGGCGCGAACAGCATCGTGTCGGCTCCCAGCGGCAGCACGTCCACCCGGTCCAGTCCGCGCCGCCGAAGCGCCGCCCGCGCCGGCTCGCCGAGCGCATATACGCGGTCGAACTCGCGATAGGTGACCTCGGCATAGCCGTAGCTCAGCCAGCGGAACGCGCGTCCCGCCCGCTCACCGAAGCGGGCTGCGGCGACGCGGTACACGTGCGCTTCCGGAAAGTCGGTCCGATAGCCCGCAACCAGCGCAGTATCGGGAAAACGGCGCCGGTGCCCGATCGCCGTCCAGGGGAGCACCCATGGGCAGAGCGACTCCACCACGTCCGGCCGATGCTCCGCCAGCAGCCGCCGAACGGCGGAGGTGCGTAGAATGAAGCGGTAGCCCGGACTGCCGCGAACGGTGTCCGAACCGACCTCTGCTAGGACGTGGCGGCCGTTCACCGTTACCCGGTCTTCGGGGCCCGGCACGATCTGGACCAGCTGGTGCGGCGTGCGGTTAAGGAAGTGGTCGCGCTTCTCGCGCAGATAGGTGCTGATGCCCCCGCCCCCGCTGGGCGACCAGCTCTGCGTCAGGTCACACACCACCAGCGGGCGTCCTTCCGGTGCCCGCGTCCCCGCCCCCATGGTCACGACGTCAGGCTTGCGTGGCGGCGGCGCCCGAAGGAGCGTCGAGCAGCTGCTTCAGCTCGCCCGACTCGTACATCTCCATCATGATGTCCGAACCGCCCACGAACTCGCCGCGAACGTAGAGCTGCGGAATGGTCGGCCAGTCCGAATAGGCCTTGATGCCCTGGCGGATGCCCTGGTCCTGCAGCACGTCCACCGACTCGAACTCGGCATTCAGGTGCTGGAGGATGGCGATCGCGCGGCTGGAAAAGCCGCACTGCGGGAACAGCGGCGTCCCCTTCATGAAGAGCACCACGGGATTGGACTTCACCACGGTGTCGATGCGGGCGCTGGCGTCGCCGTCGGCGTTGATGTCGGTCATGGGACGTAATCCTCAGGGGGTAGCGGTGGTAAGCTGAAGCGCGTGAAGCATGCCGCCCATGCGTCCACCCAGCGCGGCATAGACCGCCTGGTGCTGCCGGACGCGCGGAAGCCCGCGAAAGCTCTCGGAAACGACGCGGGCGGCGTAGTGGTCGCCGTCACCCGCCAGATCGGTGATTTCCACGACCGCATCCGGGATGGCGGTGCGGATCATGTCCGCGATCTCGTCGGCCGCCATGGGCATGGGCGCTACTTCGCTTCCATCAACTGGCGGCGCGCCTCGACCATGTGGTCGTCCAGCGCGCGGCGGACGGCCGCCTCGTCCGTATCGACGCCGGCGGCGGTCAGGTCGCCCACCAGCTTGCGGACCACGTCCTCGTCGCCCGCTTCCTCAAAATCGGTCTGGACGACCGCCTTGGCATAGGCATCGGTCTCTTCGGGGGTCAGCTTCATCTGCGCGGCGGCCCATTGCGCCACCAGCCGGTTGCGGCGCGCGGTGACGCGGAACGCCATCTCCTCGTCGCGGGCGAACTTGGCCTCGAAGGCGCGTTCCCTGTCGTCGAAGATGGTCATGGTCCGGCGCGATCCCCCTTGGTGCTCATGCCGGAGATAGGGGTACCCCTTGCGGCGCGCAACCGGCCCGCGTCGCGGCTCAGTCCGCCGCCATCTCCAGCCGGCTCCGGTCCTCCCGCTTGGCGCGGTACAGCGCCGCGTCCGCCCTGCGCAGCGCCTCGTTCGGATCGCCCTGTACCCGGGCCAGCCCGCCCGAGAAGGTGACGGGTCCGATCCGCCGTCGGATTTCCCGGTTCACCAGTGTGCGGCTCTCCAGCCGCTCGCATAGTGTGTTCAACGCGGCAAGGGCCGGCCGGGCGTCCTCGGCATGGAACAGGCAGACGAACTCCTCGCCTCCGTACCGCGCCACCAGGGCTCGATCGCCGACCGCATCCCGCAGGCGCCGGGCAAAGAAGCGCAGCACGCGGTCGCCAGCCTCGTGGCCGTGCTCGTCGTTGACCTGCTTGAACCGGTCCAGGTCGCACAGTGCCAGCCAGCCGGTCCGAATGTCCCGACGGGCGACCTCATCCTCCTCCTCGAACCCGCGGCGGTTAGGCAGGCCCGTCAAGTGGTCGCGCGCGGCCGCATGGCGGGCCTGCTCCAGCCTGGCGCGGAGCGCACCCACCTCCTCCCGCATGCGGCCGAGTTCCCCGTCGGTCACGCGCGCCACCTCCGCCAGTTCGCGCGCCAGGACCGCCAGCCGTTCCAGCGCCTTTGCCGGATCCCGGTAGGCGTCGGGGGCCGCGCCGCCGACCGCGACATCCAGGACACGCACCGACGGAGCGAACCGGGCCGCGGCGGTCATGCAGGCGTCTGTCTGCGCCGCCAGCCGCGCGGCCAACATCGCCAGCGCGGCCCCGTCACAGCCGCAGCCCTTCTCCCCGCAACCACTGGCGCACGCGCCCGATTGTCCAACGAACGGCTCCGGAACGCGGCCCCCGCAGCAGGATTCGGCGTCCGGATCGCCCGCGCGCCACGAAGCCGGCGGAAAGGCTCGGCGCCCGTCATCCCGCCCCATGCATGGCCAAACCCCGCATCGCCACGACCGGCCGGTCGCCCGGTTCCGCATGGCGCAGGCGATCGGACAGCGATGCCCAGTCCTCCGCGAACCATTGGTCGGGCACCTCCATCTGGAGGATCGCATCGCCGCCCGACCCGCTGCCCGTTCCACCGGCGGCCTCGACATCCATCAGGGGAACGGCCCGCCCCTGCTCCACCGCATAGAAGACGCGGACCATCGGCGTTGCCGGTCGCGCGGGGTCGTCACGCAGGACCAAGCCGAGCCGGTTGGAGCATAGCCGCACCAGCGCGCCCAGCGGATAGATGCCGATCGCCGCCACGAAGCTCCGCAACAGCCTTTCGTCCATGTGTCCTGCCCAGGACGCCATCTGGCACAACGCGTCGGCCGGCGTTGCGCCGGCCCTGTACGACCGGTGCGACGTCAGCGCATCGTACACGTCGCAGATCGTGGCCATGCGCACAAACAGGCTCAGCCGATCACCCGTCAGACCAAGGGGATAGCCACCTCCGTCCATCCGCTCGTGATGGTGGAGGCATACGTCCAGCACGCTGGCCGACACGTTCCCGTTCCGGCTCAGCAGCCGGTGCCCCTCCTCCGGGTGCGCCTCGATCAGGCGGCGCTCCTCTGGATCGAGCGGCCCCGTCTTGTGCAGGATCCGTTGCGGAACGCCCGCCTTGCCGATGTCGTGCAGCAGTCCGGCCAGCCCGGCCTGCCGTACCTCGACTTCCTCCAGGTTCAGGTGACGCGCAAAGGTCACCATCAGCGCACTGACCGCGATCGAGTGGAGATAAGTATACTCGCTGACGCTTTTCAGGCGAGTGACGCTCAGGATCGCGGCCGCGTCCCGGCTGACGCATCCCGCGATCTCGTCCACCACGGGCGCCACCTGCTCCATGGCGACGGCACGGCCCAGCCGCACCTCGTCGAACATCCGGGCGACGGCCTGCTTGGATCGTTCCACGGCCTCGCGGGCAAGCGTCACCTCATCCACTCTGGCCGGACGCCGGGCGCGGCGGCGTTCCACCGCCGGCGCGGCATGGATCGGCGCCTCGAACAGCGGCGGCTCCGTTGCGGCCCGTGCCGGTCGCCGTCCGTGCACGTCGTCCACCGTGACTCGGGCGATGCCGCTGTCCAGGATGCGCTGCAGCGTTTCGGCATCCGACACCAGAAAGCGACGGCGCCAGAACGGCACCTCGATCCACGGCCGGTCGAACCCAACCACGAACATCCCGACGGCCAGATCGGTGGCAGGAATGTCGTGAAGCATGGTCTCCCCCGAATCGTCCGCCCACGAACGATTAAAGACCGGGGGTTAAGTTTACTTCTCCGCCACCTGTAGGGCCCTACCCGCACCCGCCCTCGCGTCTTTCAATGCGGGGCAAGATCGGAGTTGGGCCATCTCCTTCATTTCCCGGAACGCCGCAGCCCTCAGCTGCCCACCTCTACCACCAGCTTGCCGATGGCGCCGCGCGCGGCCATCTTGGCGATGGCGTCGCCACCGCGCTCGAACGGGAAGCGTTCGGTGACGCGCGGTGCGATGCGCCCGTCCTTCCACAGGCGGAACAGGTGCTCCACATGGCGCTCGTTCGCCTGCGGATCGCGCGCCGCAAACGCACCCCAGAAGACGCCGCACACGTCGCAGCTCTTCAGCAGCGTCAGGTTGAGCGGCAGGCGAGGGATACCTGCGGGAAAGCCCACCACCAGATACCGGCCCTCCCATGCGATCGAACGGAGCGCGGGCTCGGCATAGTCGCCGCCCACCGGATCGTAGATCACGTCGGCGCCTTGCTTGCCGACCGCCGCCTTGAACTGCTCGGCCAGCGCCTTGGACGCTTCCTTGTCGAAGGGCGCACGGCCGTAGATGATGGCTTCGTCGGCGCCTGCCTCGCGACACGCCTGCGCCTTTTCCTCGGACGATACGGCGGCGACAACACGCGCACCGAACGCCTTGCCCAGCTCGATCGCGGCCAGCCCGACACCGCCCGCCGCGCCCAGCACCAGCAGCGTCTGCCCTTCCTTCAGATGCCCGCGGTCAAGCAGCGCGTGGATGGTGGTGCCGTAGGTCAGGATCAGCGACGCCCCCTCGGCGAAGCTCCGCTCCTCGGGCAGGCGGTACAGGCGCGACGGATCAACCGCGATCTTCTCCGCCAGGCCGCCATGGCCGATCGTGCCCATGATGCGGTCGCCGGGCGCCCAGCCGGTCACGCCCTCGCCGACCGCCTCCACGATGCCCGCCACCTCGCCGCCTGGCGCGAAGGGGCGCGGGGGCTTGGACTGGTACTTGTCCTCGATGATGAGGACGTCCGGATAGTTGATCGCGCACGCCTTGACCGCCACGACCACTTGGCCGGGCCCGGGTGTCGGATCAGGCTGCTCGGTCAGCTCCAGCGTGTCAGGGCCGCCCACCGCCTTGCTGAGTAGCGCGCGCATCCAGTCTCTCCCTGTTGGTCCAGGGCCGGTCGCAAGCGACCGTACCCTCAAAGGCGGTTATCGCCGCATCCTTTGCCAAGGTCAGACCGACCTCGTCCAGCCCCTGCATCAGGCAGGTGCGGCGAAAGGGATCCAGATCGAAGGGAAAACGGTCCTGCCGGTCGGTCGTGACCGTCATCGTTTCCAGGTCGACCGTCACCTCGGCGCCCTCGGCCGCCACCGCGACCAGCCGGTCCACCGCGTCCTGCGGCAGGACCACAGGGACGATCCCGTTCTTGACCGCGTTGCCGGAGAAGATGTCGGAAAAGGACGGCGCGACCACCGCTTCCACGCCCATGTCCTTGAGCGCCCAGGCGGCGTGCTCCCGACTGGAACCGCAGCCGAAATTGTCGCCCGCCAGGATCACCGGCGCGCCCGCATAGCGCGGGTCGTCGAACACGTTGCCGGGCTCGGCGCGGACCACCTCGAACGCGCCGCGGCCCAGGCCTGCGCGGCTGATCGTCTTCAGCCAATGGGCGGGAATGATGACGTCGGTATCCACGTTCTTCGCGCCGTACGGATAGGCGCGGCCCGACACGGTTGTGACGGGCGTCATGCCACCAGCTCCCGCACGTCCACCAGCCGGCCCGTCACCGCCGCGGCGGCGGCCATGGCGGGGCTGAGCAGGTGGGTGCGCGCGCCTGGTCCCTGGCGGCCGACGAAGTTGCGGTTGCTGGTCGACGCGCAGCGCTCGCCGGGCGGCACCTTGTCCGGGTTCATCGCCAGGCACATCGAGCATCCGGGCTCCCGCCACTCGAAGCCGGCCTCACGGAAGATGCGGTCCAGCCCTTCGACCTCCGCCTGCCGCTTCACCAGGCCGGAGCCGGGCACCACCATGGCGCGAACGCCGTCCGCCACGCGCCGGCCATCCGCGACGCGCGCGGCGGCGCGCAGATCCTCGATCCGACCATTGGTGCAGCTGCCAATAAAGACATGTTCGACGGGCACGTCCTGCATCCGCGTTCCGGGCGTCAGCCCCATGTAATCGAGCGAGCGCCGCGCCGCCTCGCGCTTGGAGGGGTCGGCGAAGCTGTCGGGATCGGGCACCGCGCCCGTCACCGGCACCGTGTCCTCCGGGCTGGTGCCCCAGGTGAGCGTCGGCGCGATCTCGCCCGCGTCCAGCCGGACGACACGGTCGTACGCGGCGCCCGCATCGGTCGGCAGCGTCCGCCACCACTCCACCGCGTGGTCCCAGTCCTGACCGGTCGGCGCCATCGGTCGGCCCTTCAGATAGGCGAAGGTCTTCTCGTCCGGCGCCACCAGCCCGGCGCGCGCCCCGCCCTCGATCGACATGTTGGCGACCGTCAGCCGTCCCTCGATCGACAAGGATCGGATCGCGTCGCCCGTATATTCGATCACGTATCCCGTGCCGCCCGCCGCGCCGATGCGCCCGATGATCGACAGCACCACGTCCTTGGCCGACACGCCGAACCCCAGCGTCCCGTCGACGCGGACCTCCATGGTGCGCGACGGCTTCAGCAGCAGGGTCTGCGTCGCCAGCACATGCTCCACCTCCGACGTGCCGATGCCGAACGCCAGCGCCCCCAGCGCCCCGTGCGCCGACGTATGGCTGTCGCCGCAGACCAGCGTGGTGCCCGGCAGCGTGAAGCCCTGTTCAGGCCCCACCACGTGGACGATTCCCTGTTCGGGCGAGGCCGCGTCGAAGTAATCGATGCCGAACTCGGCCACGTTGCGCCGCAACGCGTCCAGCTGCGCCGCCGACTCCGGATCGGCCACGGGTAGCAGCCGCCCGGCCGCGTCCGTCCGCTCGGTGGTGGGAAGGTTGTGGTCGGGCACGGCCAGCGTCAGGTCGGGACGCCGGACGCGCCGCCCGCCCGCCCGCAGCCCCTCGAACGCCTGGGGGCTGGTGACCTCATGGACCAAGTGCCGGTCGATATAGAGGAGGCAGGTGCCGTCGTCGCGACGCTCCACGACATGGGCGTCCCAGATCTTCTCGTACAGCGTCTTGGGTGCGGCGTTCATCGGCATCCACTAGCGTTTCGTTTCGCGCGATGGAACCATCGGTTGCCAGAAATTGCGCGGTCGCCGGGATCGAAGGCTTGCCCTTTCGACCGGCAGCCCGTGGGTCTATCTAGGGTCCGTGGACGCTGCCCTCCCCCGCCCCGCCGTCACGGCCCCCGCGCGCGCCCAGGCCGCGACGGGCCTGGCGCTCGCCGTCGCGATCGTCGGAACCTGGGTGGCCGTCCACCTCTGGGCGATGTTCGCGTTCCGCCTCACCTGGACCAGCCTGCCGCTCGCGCTGCTGGTCGCCACGGTCCAGTGCTGGCTGTCGGTCGGGCTGTTCATCGTCAGCCACGACGCCATGCACGGCTCGCTGGCGCCCGGCCGCCCGCGGCTGAACGCGGGGATCGGCGCGGCGCTGCTGTTCCTCTACGCCGGCTTCGGCTGGCGAAAGATGCGCGACGCGCACTTCGCGCATCACCGCGCGCCGGGCAGCCGCGATGATCCCGATTTCGACGCCGACCACCCGCGCCATTTCGGGCGGTGGTACCTGAGCTTCCTGCGGCGCTATTTCGGCTGGCGCTCCGGCCTCTACGTGTCGCTGGTGGTCGCCACCTACTGGCTGGTGCTGGACGTGCCGGCGGAGAAGATCGTGCTGCTCTACGGCCTGCCCGCTATCGCGTCGTCGCTCCAGCTCTTCTATTTCGGCACCTATCGGCCGCACCGCCATGGGGAGGAGGGGCACGAGGATGCGGCCTTTGCCGACCGCCACAATGCCCGGTCGGAGGGGTTCGGTCCGGCGCTCAGCCTCGCCACCTGCTTTCATTTCGGCTATCACCATGAACACCATCTGGCGCCGCATGTGCCGTGGTGGCGACTGCCTGCCGCCCGCCGCCGCGCCCGGGAGCAACACGCGTGAGCCTGCCCGCCATTCTCGCCATCGTCGCCGCCTCCGTCGCGGGAATGGAGGTGTTCGCCTGGGCCATGCACAAATACGTCATGCACGGTTGGGGCTGGGCCTGGCACCGCGACCATCACGAGCCGCACGACCACGCCTTCGAGCGCAACGACCTCTATGCGGTGGTGTTCGGCGTGATCGTGACCGCCATGTTCACGGCCGGCTACTACTGGTCGCCCGCGCTCTGGTGGACCGCGTTCGGCATCACCGTCTACGGCCTGATCTACACCGTGATTCACGACGGCATCGTTCACCAGCGCTGGTTCCGCTGGGTGCCCAAGCGCGGCTATGCCAAGCGCCTGGTCCAGGCGCACAAGCTCCATCACGCTTCCATCGGCAAGGAGGGCGGCGTCAGCTTCGGTTTCGTCTGGGCCCGCGATCCCGCCCGGCTCAAGGCCGACCTGCGGCGCCAGCGGGAACAGGGCCGCACGCTGGTCCGCCCGGCGGCCGTGGACTGACCAGCGACAGGCTGACCCTTCGGCACGGTCGTGTCCCGCCCCGTTCGGTTGCGCCGGGCAGGGGAACGCCATATCAGGCGTCGGGGGGTTTCAGATCAATGGCAGGATCACTGATCGCGCGGATGGGCTACAAGGCGCTGGCGCTGGGCGCGCGCTGGCCCCGGAACAAGCACGTCACGATCCTGGACCAGCAGGGCCGCACCATGGACGCGATCCGCGAACGCCGGGTGGACGTAGTGCTGGATGTCGGCGCCAATCGCGGCTTCTGGTCCAAGCACCTGCGGATGCTGGGCTACAAGGGCCTGATCCTCGCCTTCGAACCCGATCCCGAGACGTTCCAGCACCTAGAGAGAATGGCGGCGGGCGATTCCCAATGGCGCGTTTTCAACTGCGCGCTGGGATCGAAGGCGGGCGAGATGGACTTCCACGTAATCCTGGACGGCGAGCAGACGGTCCTCAGTTCCGCGTTCAAGCCGCTGTCCGGCACCCCGACCATCGAGAAGCGCGTTCCCGTCCGTACCGTGGCCGAGGTCCTGCAGAGCGAGAACATCGGCGCCGACCGCCGCATCTTCCTCAAGATGGACACACAGGGCTATGACCTGGAGGTGTTCGCGGGCGTGGAGACGCTCGACAACATCGTGATGCTGCAGTCCGAGGTTTCGGTGGTCCCGATCTATCACGGGATGCCGCATTATACCGATGCGCTTCGCCGGTACGAGGAAGCGGGCTTCGACCTGCGCGACCTGTTCGTCGCAGGCCTCATGAGCAACGGCAACGTCATGGAATATGACGCGCTGATGCTGAAGCGAGACTAGCCGCCCTGCCCCAGCCGATAGCGGCCGTCAGCCGTCATAGGCCGCGGTGGTCCGCGCCCGCACTTCGTCGGCGGTGACGCCGGGAGCCAGCTCGGCCAGGCGGAACGGCGACTGGTGGTTGGGTCGCTGGAACACCGCCAGGTCGGTGACGATCATGTCCACCACGTTGCGGCCCGTCAGCGGCAGCGTGCATTCGGGAATGAACTTGGGCGAGCCGTCCTTGGCGTTGTGCTCCATGACGACGATGATCTTCTTGACGCCCGCCACCAGGTCCATGGCGCCGCCCATGCCCTTGATCATCTTGCCCGGGATCATCCAGTTGGCGATGTCGCCGTTTCCGGCCACTTCCATGGCGCCCAGCACCGTCAGGTCGATGTGCCCGCCACGGATCATGGCGAAGCTGTCCGCCGAGCTGAAATAGACCGAGCTCGGCAGCTCGCTGATCGTCTGTTTCCCCGCGTTGATGAGGTCGGGGTCGACCTCGTCGTCGTACGGGAAGGGCCCGATGCCCAGCATCCCGTTCTCCGACTGGAGCGTCACCGTCATGCCGGCTGGCACGTGGTTGGCGACCAGCGTCGGGATGCCGATCCCCAGGTTCACGTAATAGCCGTCGCGAAGCTCCTTCGCGGCACGCGCCGCCATCTGGTTGCGATCCCAGCCCTTGTTTTCCTGCGCCATCAGACTTCACTCCCCGCAGCGGCCGGCTGCTGCTCGCGCTCGCGCACGGTGCGGAACTCGATCTTCTTGTCGTATGGCGCGCCCACGATCATCCGCTTCACATAGATGCCGGGCAGGTGGATCTGGTCCGGGTCGAGCGAACCCACCGGCACCACTTCCTCCACCTCGGCCACGCAGATGCGGCCGGCGGTCGCCATGGGCTGGTTGAAGTTGCGCGCTGTCTTGCGGAACTGGAGGTTGCCCGCCTCGTCCGCGCGCCATCCCTTCACGATCGACAGGTCGGCGCGGATGCCGCGTTCCAGGATGTAATCCTCCCCGTCGAAGCTCTTCACCTCCTTGCCCTCGGCCACCAGCGTGCCGACGCCCGTCCTGGTGTAGAAGCCGGGAATGCCCGCCCCCCCGGCGCGGCACCGCTCGGCCAGCGTGCCTTGGGGGCAGAACTCGACCTCCAGCTCGCCCGACAGATACTGCCGCTCGAACTCCTTGTTCTCGCCCACATAGGAGGAGATCATCTTGGCGACCTGGCGCGTGCGGAGCAGCTTGCCCAGCCCCTCGCCGTCGACGCCCGCATTGTTGGACGCGATGGTGAGGCCCGACACGCCGCTGTCGCGGATCGCGTCGATCAGCCGCTCGGGAATGCCGCACAGGCCAAAGCCACCCGCGCAGATCGTCATGCCGTCGCGAAGCAGGCCGTCCAGCGCCGCCGCGGCATCGGGATAGAGCTTGTTCATGGGGCTGGGCTTAGCCACCCGCGCCGAGCAGGGTCAAGGAACCCGCCGCTCAGAACGTCCCCGCCGGCAGCTCCAGCACGCGCTCCAGTTCCGCCAGCGCCTGGTCCTCGCCCGTCACCTTGATCGCCGCCATACCCATGGCGGCCGCCGGCTTGCAGTTGATCCCCAGGTCGTCGAGATAGGCGCAACGGTCCGCGGTGACGCCCAGCGCATCCAGCATCATCACGTAGATGCGCGGGTCCGGCTTGCGAACGCCCGCCTTGCTGCTCTCGATCACGTGCTCGAACCGTCCCAGTATCTGGGCCACGGCACGCGCCTTGGTTTCCGATCGGCTCATTCCCGCGCCCATTCCTGACGGCACGTTGTTGGTGATGCAGCCCAGCCGGTATCCCGCATGGGCCAGCCAGTCGATCGCCGCCACCATGCGCGGGCGTATGTCCCCCGACAGCAGCGCCAGCACGTCCGCGCCGCGCAGTTCGTGGCCCAGCGCCGCCGCTTCCTCCGCGAACATCGCGTCGAACCGGGCGGCGTCGATCTCCGCCCGCTCGAACAGCGCCCAAGCGTTGGTGTCGGGGTCGGCCGCGTTGATCCGGCGCACCAGCCCCTTGGGCAGCCCGCGCTCCGCCTCCATCCGCTCGAACGCCTCGAAGGGCGAACTGGTCACCACGCCGCCGAAGTCGAAGATCACGCAATCCCGCTTCATGCCGCAGCTCTCGGTCGGGGCGTACGACCGGCCAGCGTATCCTCGCTGATCCGGAAGCCGAGCGCTTCCAGCGCCGCCCGCTGATCGGGAAAGCGGGTGGAAAGCATCACCTGCTCCGCCGCCACCGACTCCGCAAAGGCGGGAACCTCGCCCACCCGCGCGATCCAGCCCGCCGTGCGCGGCCAGCGGTCGGGCGTCCACCCGGCCAGCAGCGCGTTGCGCGCGACGGAGGCGACCGCGATGTCGGCCGTGCACGGCCGATCGCCGAACAGGAAGCCCGCCGCCGGCGCCTGGTGCTCCAGCCAGTCCATGGCGTCCGGCAGGTCCACCGCGACGGTGCGTTCGACCAGCGCCTCATCGGTCGGCTCCTTGAACACCGCGGGGCGCACGCGCCGTTCGAAGAACAGGCGCCACACCATCAGGTCGGCCAGCCGCGTGTCGGCATATTCCTCGATCCACCGCGCCCGGGCGCGCTCGGCGGGCGTGCCCGGCATCAGCGGGACGTGCGGATAGGCCTCGTCCAGATACTCGCAGATCACCGTGGAGTCGTTCAGCACCAGCTCGCCGTCGATCAGCACGGGGATGCGCCTGAGCGGGCTCACCGCGTCGAACGCGTCCGACGCCAGGAACGGCACGATCGGGTCCAGCTCGAAGTCGATCCCCTTCATCCTGAGCGCCACCAGCACCTTTCGCGCGAAGGGCGACACGTGCGTGCCGACGACGCGGATCATGCCGCGTGCTCCCCGCGCCAGCGCAGCCGGACGTCCGGCAGCCGCTCCTCGTTCCCCGATCCGTCCGTCATCTCTTCCTCCGTGAAGCCGTTGGCGGCGTAGAACCCCCGCGCCCGCGCGTTTGCCTGGAACGTCCAGAGTTGCAGGTCGCACCCTTCCGCCTTGATCCGGTCCAGCAGCCCGCGACCGATGCCCCGGCCGTGGTGCGGCGGATCGACGTAGAGCTGGTCGATCCATCCCGGCGACGATGCCAGGTGCCCGACCAGCCGGCCGCGCTCGAACGCACCCAGGATCGGCCCGCGGGCGAACACCCGATCGCGATAGAAGGCGCGATCCTGCTCCGGCGTATGGAGCGCCGCCTCTAGGCCCGGAATCGTCGCCATGGACCGCCGGTGCAGCGCCGCCGCCGCATCCGTCTCGTCCTGCCGCAAGCGCCGCACCTCCATCAATGCGCCAGTTTCAGCCCCGGCCGCGCCCAGCGCGTCTTGGCCAACCGTCCGCTGCCCGACAGCGTGACGTACGCGTCGCGACGGTCCTTGCCGCCCCAGCAGATGTTGGTGGTGTAGATGTCGTCCGCTTCCACGAACTCCACCAGCTCGCCCGCGGGCGACACCACGCTGATCCCGCACTCGCCGATGGTGGCGACGCAGATGTTGCCGCCTTCCTCCACCCCCAGCGAATCGAAGAACTTGTAGCCCGCCGGGCGATAGAGCGGGATCGCCGCGCCGCCGGGTCCCGCATGCTGGTTGACCTCGCCCGGTGCCGTCACCTCGAACGCCATCAGCCGGCACGTCCAGGTCTCCGCCGCGTAGAGCCGCCGGCCGTCGGGCGACAGGCCAACGCCGTTGGGGTTCTCCAGCGGGAACACGACTTCCTTCAACAGCGACCCGTCCGCCCTGGCATAGAAGACGCCCGTCACGTCGCGTTCGCGGGCGCGCGTCTTGCCATGGTCGGTGAACCAGAAGCCGCCATGGCCGTCGAACACGATGTCGTTGGGCCCCCGCAGCGTGCAGCCGAAATCGCCGTCGCGGTACAGCAACTCCACCTTGCCCGTTTCCGGGTCGATCCGCTCGATCCGCCCGCCCGAATAATCGCCGGCCTGGCCGTGCGGGGTCAGGAAGCCGTTGCGGTCCACCCAGTTGAACCCGCCATTGTTGCAGCAATAGAGCATCCCGTCCGGCCCCATCGCCAGCCCGTTCGGCCCTCCTCCCGGCTGCGCCACGGTGCTGGTGGTGCCGTCCGCGGCGACGCGCGTGATCCGTCCCGCCGCGATCTCCACCAGCACGACGCTGCCGTCGGGCATGGCGACGGGCCCCTCGGGAAAGCGCAACCCTGCGGCGACGGTGGTCCATTCAACCATGATGCCTCCTGTCCTATGGCGCCGGGATCGGGCATGACCCCGTCCCATGTCCTGTTCCTTGTCACCCCTTTTCGCCTCCGGCGCCATCCGCGACGTCGGGATCGCCGCCGCACGTCCCGCCTTTCTCGACGTGCGGGTCCTGCAATCGTGAGCGCCTCTCTCCGGACCGGCGGTCGCATCCTGGTCGACCAGCTCCTGATTCAGGGCTGCGATCGCATCTTCACCGTGCCGGGCGAGAGCTTCCTGGCCGTGCTCGACGCGCTGCACGACAGCCCGGAGATCGACCTGGTGGTCGGCCGGCAGGAGGGCGGAGTCGCCTTCATGGCATGCGCGGACGGCACGCTCACGGGGCGGCCGGGTATCGCCTTCGTGACGCGCGGCCCCGGCGCCACCAACGCGTCGATCGGGGTCCACGTGGCGCGCCAGGACAGTCAGCCCATGATCCTGTTCATCGGCGACGTGGACCGCGGCACGCGCGATCGCGAGGCGTTCCAGGAAGTTGACTTCCAGGCCATGTTCGCGCCGCTGGCGAAATGGGCCGCGCGCATCGACGACGCCCGCCGCATCCCCGAATATGTCGCGCGCGCCTATGCCGTCGCGATGTCGGGGCGTCCCGGACCGGTGGTCCTGGCGCTGCCGGAGGACATGCTGCTCGATCAGGTGGAGGCTGTGGACCGGCCGCGCGTCGAGCCGCCCGCCCAGCAGCCGCACCACGCCGCCATGACCGACCTCGCCGGTCTGCTCGGCCAGGCGGAACGCCCAGCGGCCATCGTCGGCGGCGCGGGCTGGAACGAGGCCGCGACGCGCGACTTCTCCGAATGGGCGGAGCGCTCAGGCATCCCCCTCGCCGCCGCCTTTCGCCGCCAGGACTCGATCTCGAACGAGCATCCCTGCTGGGCGGGAAACCTCGGCTACGGGCCCAATCCGAAGCTCGTTGGGCGCATTCGAGACGCCGACCTGCTGCTGGTGATCGGCCCCCGGCTCGGCGAGGCCACGACCGATGGCTATACGCTGGTCACGCCCGACCATCCCGACCAGACGCTCGTCCATGTCCATCCCGATCCGAACGAACTGAACAGCAGCTACCGTGCCGACCTCGCCATATGCGCGCGCATGGACGATTTCGCCGGCGCTCTGCTCGCCGTCGACGTGCCGCCGCTGCCTGCCGGCGCTGAAGCGCACGCCGAATGGCTCTCTTGGTCCACCCCCGCCCCGCGCCAGGACGTGACGCTCGACCTCGGTCCCTGTGTCGCTGCGATGCGCGAGCAGATGCCGGCTGACACGATCATCTGCAACGGCGCGGGCAATTATTCAGGCTGGTGGCACCGCTACTGGCGCTATGCCGGACCCGGCTGCCAGCTCGCGCCAACCGCGGGCGCCATGGGCTACGGCACGCCGGCGGCGGTCGCCGCCAGCCTGCGCCATCCCGGGCGCCCGATCGTGGCGCTTGCGGGCGACGGCTGCTTCCTGATGAACGGCCAGGAATTGGCAACGGCGGTCCAGCACGGCGCCGACCTGACCGTCATCCTGGTCGACAACGGCACCTACGGCACGATCAGGATGCACCAGGAGCGCGAGTTTCCGACCCGCGTGTCGGGCACCATGCTTCGCAATCCCGACTTCGCCGCGCTGGCCCGCGCCTACGGCGCCCATGCGGAGACGGTGGACCGGACGGAGGACTTCGCCCCCGCCCTGGCCCGAGCGCTGGCGCATCCTGGCGTCCGCCTGCTCCACCTCCGCACCGACGTGGAACAGATCAACGCCGCGACTACGCTCAGCGCGATCCGGGCGAGGGGCTGACGATCAGTCCACGTCCACGGGCGAGGCGGCGTCCTCCGACGACGTCTCGCCGCGCCCGCGGGGGGAGGGGGAGAGCTTCTCGTCCCGGTCCGTGGGCTGGCCGATCGCGTCCGCCTCGCCCGGCACGCGGGTAGGCTCCTTGTGGCCACCCTCGGCCCGATGCTCGTCGAGCGTCGGGTCGCGGTCGTTGTTCGTGGCCTTGCCGTTGCCGCTATGCTCTTTCATCGCGTTTCTCCTTCTGGAAGGGTCAACGCCGGTGGAGCGCGGCGGCTCCGTCAGCCCGCAGCGACCCTCAGCCCGGCGGGCTGTTCGGCAGAGGGAGCTCCGATCTCGTCGGCGAACCAGGCACAGGTCCGTTCCAACCCCTCCTCCAGCGCGACGCGCGGACGCCAGCCGAGCAGCGCCTCGGCCCGGCTGATGTCGGGACGGCGGCGGCGGGGATCGTCCACGGGCAGCGGTCGATGCGTCAGGCGAGCGCCCGTGCCCGTCAGCCTCAGCACGCGCTCGGCCAGGTCTGCCACCGTCAGCTCGACCGGATTGCCCAGGTTGACGGGCACCATGCCGTCGAATTCGGCTTCCATCAGCCGGACCAGCCCATCCACCAGATCGGACACGTAGCAGAAGGAACGCGTCTGGCTGCCGTCACCGTAGATGGTCACGTCCTGCCCGGACAGCGCCTGGCAGATCAGGTTACTGACCACGCGCCCGTCGTCCGGATGCATATGCGGGCCATAGGTGTTGAAGATGCGCGCCACGCGCACCTCCGTCCGCCCGCCGCGCCCATAGTCGAAGGTCAACGCCTCCGCGGCGCGCTTGCCCTCGTCGTAACAGGCGCGCGGGCCCGTGCAGCTCGTGTTGCCGCGATAGCCTTCCGCCTGCGGGTGCTGCTCCGGATCGCCATAGACTTCCGATGTGGAGGTCAGCAGGAACCGGGCCCCCGCCTTCTCCGCCAGCCGCAGCAGGTGGTGCGTGCCCACCACGTTGGTCAGCATCGTGTGCTCGGGGTCCGCCTGATACTGGGGCGGCGAAGCGGCACAGGCGAGGTTGTAGATGCGGTCGATCCGGTGCGTCTCCGCCACGACCTCGGCGGGCAGCGGATTCACCACGTCTGCCTCCACGAAGCGGAAGCGCGGTCGGCCCTCCAGCGTGCGGAGGTTGGAGGGACGCGCAGTCTGGAGATTGTCCAGCACCAGCACCTCGCGGCCCTCGTCCAGCAGGCGTGCCGCCAGGTGCGAGCCGATAAAGCCCGCACCGCCCGCGATGATCGTCAGGCCTTCACTCATGATCCCGTCCCTCTACGCCGCCTGCACCGCGGTCATCCCGACCTCTGCGATGTAGCTTTCCAGTTCCTCGGCGCGGTGGCGCGCCGTGTGTTCCGCCAGCACGCGCGCCTGCGCCGCCCGGCCGATCGCGTCCGCATCCCCCGCCAGCGCCGCCGCGACGTCGTTCGGGCCGTCCGCCAGGATGATCTCGCGGCCGTCCGCGAACAGGTCGGTCAGCCCGTCCCACCGATCGGACAGGATCGGCGTGGCGCAGGCCGCCGCCTCGAACAGCCGGACCGACGGCGACCATCCCGCCGCGATCATGTCCGCCCGCGTCACGTTCAGCGCGAAGCGCGACGCCGAATAGAAGTCCGCGTGGCCGGCGGGCGGCAGATGCTCGATCCGCTCCACGTTCGCGGGCCAGTCGATATCGGCCGGATATTGCGGCCCCGCCACCGCGAAGCGACGATCGGGCATGGCGCGCGCGGGCTCGATCAGCAGCCGCTCCAGCGTGGGCTGACGGTCCGGGCTGTAGGTGCCGAGATAGGTCAGGTCCCAGCGCTTCGCCGCGCCGGTCGGCCGATAGGCGTCCGCATCCACCGAACAGTAGAGCGCCCGCGCCCCTGGCGAGCCATATTTCCGTTCCAAGAGGTCGAGCGTCGGCCCGCCCGTGAAGCTCAGGTAGCGGTCATAACCTGGGATCAGGTCGGGCGAGAGATATTCGAAGTCGCCGCGCTCCAGCTTGCCGAGCGTGACCGGCGTGTCGATGTCGTAGAAGAGCGTCCTCTGCGCGGTCCGCTGCGCCCAGCGGCCCACCGCCACGCCGTCTGGGACGTAGGAGCCGACCATGACGGCATCCGCCGCCGCCACCTCAGCTGCCCATCCCTCCAGCTCGTCCAGGCCGCGATAGAAGGCCAGCCGGCACCAGTCCGGGTCCGCCAGGTCGCGCTGGGTCGCGTACCAGGGCACATCGCGTTCCAGGAACAGCACCTCGTGCCCGCGCTCCGCAAAGGCGCGGAGCAGCGCGCGGAAGGTCGTGGCGTGGCCGTTACCCCAGGAGGAGGAGAGCGAGAGGCCGAGGACGACCAGCTTCACGCCGCCGCCCTCCCCTGCAACCGCTCGGTCAAGAGCGCGTCCACCTGCGCGGCACGAAGCGCATAGGTATGCTCCGCCAGCACGCGCTCCAGTGCCGCCCGGCCGATCGCGCGCGCACGCTCCGGCGTCAGCGCCGCCAGATGCTCGGCCACGTCCTGCCCGTCGCGCGCCACCAGAACCTCGCGGTCGGGCACCAGGAACTGCTCGATCCCCTCCCAGGCATCGGTGATGAGGCAGGCGGCGGCGCCCGCGGCCTCGAACACGCGCGTCGCCGGGCTGAAGCCGATGTTCGCCATGGAGTCGCGCGCGACGTTCAGCACGGCCGCGGGCGTACAGTTGAAGGCGTTGTGCTCGGCCGTATAGACATGGCCGCGATGGCGGACGTTGGCGGGCATCGCCTTGGTCTCCCACCCGTTGCCGCCGATCAGGAAACGCCTGTCGGGCAGCGCCGCGGCGGCGCGCAGGAAGAACTCCTCAACTCGCGCCTCGCGGTCGGGCAGGCGATTGCCCAGGAAGGCCAGGTCGCAGGCGAAGCGCTCGTCCGGTTCGACCGGGTGGTGCGTCGCCGGGTCCAGCGCGTTGTAGACGGGCACGCACTCCGCCGCGCCGAAGCCGTGATAGGCGTCCACCACCGGCGGTCCGCCGCCATAGGTCAGGACCATGTCAAGGTTCGGCAGCGCGCGCGAGACCGGATGGTCGGGATCGCCCCGCATCTCGTCCAGCGTGGCGGCCGCGTCCACGTCCCAGAACAGCTTCAGCGCGCCGGGCCGCGCGGCGCCGGGCAGCTGCTCGATCAGCTCGCGGTCGAACACGCCGACGCCGCTCGCCTTGACCACCACGTCCGCCGCCCCCGCCTGCGCGATCACGGAGGCGAGCCCGTCCGCGGTGGCGGGATAGACGACCACGCGCGCATAATCCGGCGCGTCGATGTCGCGATGCTTCTGCCGGTCGAACGCGTCGGGCTCGTAGAAGACGATTTCGTGGCCGAGCGCGGCCAGCTCCTTCAGCATCCCGCGGTAATAGGTGGCGGCCCCGTTCCAGTAGGAGGAAAGCAGGCTGGAGCCGTAAAAGGCGATCTTCAAGCGGGAACTCCGATCTGGTCGATGATGCCGAGCAGTTCGTCGGCACGGTGCGCGCAGCTGTGGCGCGCGCGGATCGTCTCCAAGCCCGACGCGGCGAGCGACCGGCGCAGGTCGGCGTCGTAGCGGAGCGCGGACAGGTGCGCGGTCATCTCCGCCCCGTCCTTCGCGACCAGATAGTCCTGGCCGGGCCGGAACAGCCCTTCCGCATCGTCCCAGGGTGCGGACACGAGCGGCAGGCCGCACGCCAGCGCCTCGAACACGCGGATCGTGGGAATGCCGGGCAGGATGGTCGAATAATAACGCCGCGGCACATGAACTGTAGCCAGATGCCTGGCGAAGATCTCCGGCGCGCGCGCGTTGGGCGCCCAGCCGCGATAGTTGACGCCGTACCGTTCCAGCATCGCGCGCGCCGTGTCCGGATAGCGGACGCCGTAGATGTCGAGCGGCAGCTGCGCGCTCTCGGCGGGGCGGAGCAGGAAATCCTCGATCTCCGTTGTCCGCTCGCCGTCGCCCCAATTTCCGATCCACACCAGCCCGGCGCGCGGACGCTCCTCCGCTGGCGGGTGGAAGAGGCGCAGGTCGGCAGCCTCGTGCCACGTCCACACGCGCCCTTCCCAGCCCCAACCGCGATAAACGGCCGACAGCGTCTCGCCGAACGCCAGCACGCCGTCATAGCCGGTCAGGTCAAAGGCACGGATCGCGTCCGGGTCGCTGACCGCGCGGTGGTGCGTGTCGTGGAACAGCGCCACGAAGCGTCCGCCGTTCCGCCGCAGCCGGCCGATCTCAGCGACGAGCGCCGGTTCGTTCCATTCATGGACGATGACCACATCCGCCCCATCGAGCAGCGGCGCCACGTCGGCGACCGGGTGGAACACGTCCGGCAACAGGTCCGGATAGGCCTCGCGGAACGGCGCCAGACCGTCCTCGCCGGCGTCCGCGAGCAGGTTGGACAAGCTCCAATTGCCGTCCGGCTCCAGCGCCCGGACGTCGTGCCCCTTGGCGATCAGCTCGCGAAGCACGCCGCGCAGGAAGTGCGCGTTGCCGTGATTCCAGCAACTGCGGAGCGAGTGCGTGAAATAGACGATCCTCACGCCGCACTCCGCCTGTCCATGATGCCGTCGTACAGGTCCGCCATCGCCGCCGCACAGGCGGCCGGCGTATAGCGGGCCGCGCGTTCAACGGCCTTCAGGCCAGCCGCTGCGTGGACGAACGCGTCCGCCGCCAGACGGTCGATGGCGTCGGCGAAGCCCGTGGCGTCGCCCGGCTCCACGAAGGTCGCCGCCCCCTCCCACAATTCGCGGAACACGGGAATGTCGGACAGGACCAGGGGGCAGCCGGCCTGCGCCGCCTCCAGCACCGCCAGCCCGAACGGCTCGAAACGGGCGGCCGATACGAACACGGGGCGGCGGGCATACTCGACCGCCAGCGCCTCGTCCGACAGCAGCCCCAGGCAGATCAGATTGGCCGGCCGCTCGGTGCGCCCGTGCGGCCCGACCAGCGGCCCGGCGGCGCGGAAAGGTGCGGCGGTACGCGCGGCCGCGCGGTCCAGCGTGCCGACATCCTTGGCCTGGTCCCAGAGCCGGCCGGCCGTGAACGCCCCGCTCGACGGGGTAAAGCCGCCCAGCAGTTCCATGGGACGGCGGCCGTTATGGATCGCGAGCGGCGTTGCCGTCAGGCCATAGGCGCGGCGCACATCGGCCGCATGGGCGATGCTGGGGGCAACCACCGCATCAGCGCGGATCAGCGCCGCCCGCGCCAGGTCGCGGTTCCAGGCCAGCTCGGCCGGCAGCGGCGGCCGCTCCGTCGCTGCCCACCAGGTCGCCAGACCGCCATGCTCGACCGCCACCACGGGAACGCCGAAATTCGCCCGCGCGCCCAGCGCCGGGCCATTCAGCTGCACCAGGTCGACCTTCAACTCGCGCGCCAGCACGGCCAGCGCATCGCCCGTTGCCAGCACCGCGTCCGCCCCGTCGCTCATCCAGTCGAGCGGCAGGCCCGTCGCCACCACGCGCGCCCGCGTGAGCCGGCGCTGTTTTGCCGAGGGCTCGGGCCCCAGCACGGCAATCACCGCCTCCCAGCCATGCGGCGCCAGGCAGGCGGCGAGGTCGCAGGCATATTGCCACACGCCGCCCACCGCATCCGCCGTCAGGAGGAGCCTGCGCTTCACGCGGCCTCCGATGCTCCGGGAAGCAGGTTCAGGCGCCGCTCCGCAGCCAGCCACCGCGCGAGCGCGGCCACGCCCTCCTGCCAGCCCACGCGCTTCTTCAGGCCTAGCGCCTCGTGCGCCGCGCGTGCGTCCGCCACGAAATAGCGCTGGTCGCCCGCCCGCCAGTCGGAAAAGGACAGGTCAACCTCGCGCCCCTTCAGCTGGCCGATGAACGCCACCAGTCGCCGGAGCGAGATTGCATTGTCCGGCCCGCCGCCCAGGTTGAACGCGCGGCCGGAAACCTCGTCGATCCGCTCCCAGGCGCGGACATAAGCGTCCACCGCGTCCGACACGTCCAGAACGTCGCGCACCTGGTGCCCGTCGCCGTAGAGCGTGATCGGCTTTCCTTCGAGCGCACGGATCAGGAAATGCGCGACCCAGCCCTGGTCCTCCGTCCCCATCTGGCCGCGCCCGTAGACACAGCTCATGCGGATCACCGCGGTAGGAATGCCGAAGCTGCGCGCGTAATCCAAGACATACTGGTCCGCCGCCCCCTTGGACACGCCATAGGGCGTGTGGAAGTCGAGCGGCCGCTCCTCCGAGATGCCGTGGTCGCGCACCGCAGCGTTGACGGGGACGTACGCGTCGCCCTCCAGGCGGAAGTCCAGGTCGGACAGATCGCCATAGACCTTGTTGGTGGACGCAAAGACGAGCGGCACCGTTCCGCCGCGCTGCCGAAGCGCCTCCAGCAGGTTCAGCGTGCCGAGAATGTTGATCTCGAAATCGTCGCGCGGGTCAGTCATCGACGTCGTGACCGCCACCTGCGCCGCCAGGTGGAACACCGCCTTCGCTTGCCGCGCCGCCTCGGCCAGCCGATCCTGGTCGCGGATATCGGCATGGACCAGCTCGACCCGGTCGCCGTGCCGACTGCGCAGCCAGTCCCAGTTGCGCTCCACCCCCGGCCGGCTCAGCGCGTCGTACAGGCGGACGCGATGCCCCTCCGCCAGCAGGCGGTCGGCCAAGTTCGACCCGATAAAGCCCGCGCCGCCCGTGACCAGGACCGGCGTGTCGTCGCCGGCTGCTTCGCTCACGCCACCAGCCCCTTGGCCTCTAGTTCGGCACGCATCTGCTCCACGCGGTCGCTCGCGGTCTGCCTCGCGACCCACTCGGCCAATTCGCCCAGGCGGCCGGCGAAGTCCTCGCGCGCGCGGAAACCCAGCCGCTCCGCCGACAGCGTCGTGTCGCAGAAACAGTGGCGGATGTCGCCGATACGTGCGCGACCGACGATCTCGGGATCGGTGTCGTTGCGGCCCATCGCGCGCGCCAGCTCGGTCGCGACCTCGGTTACGGAGCGGTCATGGCCAGACCCGATGTTGAACGTGCCGCCCGCCGCCGACGGCAGCTCCAGCGCGTCCGAAAAGGCGCGCGCCACGTCGGCGACGTGCACGAAGTCGCGCCGCTGTCCGCCGTCCTCGAAGATCATCGGCCGCTGGCCGTTCAGCAGCCGGGACGCGAAGATCGCCAGAACGCCCGTGTACGGGTTGGAGAGCGCCTGACCCGGCCCGTAGACGTTGAACAGGCGCAGGCACACGCCCTCCATGCCATAGGGCGCTGCCATGATGTGCGTGGTGCGCTCCTGCACGTACTTGTTGAGCGCGTAGATGGAGGAAAGCGCGGGCCGCTTCCACTCGGGCGTGGCGACGGGCGTCAGCGGACGCCCCTGCCCGTCCACCGGCTCCCAGTTGGACAGGCCGTCGCGAAGGTTGGGGCGGTCCGCGTCCTGCACCAGCGCGCCGTCCGCGTCGCGGTACAGCCCCTCGCCGTAGATGGACATGGAGGACGCGGTAACCACGCGGCGCTTACGATCGGCGATCAGCTTCTCGAACAGCACGGCGGTGCCGACGTCGTTGGTCGAGGTATAGCGCTCCACCTCGTACATGGACTGGCCGACGCCGACCTCGGCCGCCAAGTGGATGACGCTGTCCACGCCCTTCAGCGCGCGCGCCACGGCCTCGCCGTCGCGAACGTCGCCGCGCACCAGCTCGGCCTCCGGGTCGAGGGCGTCGGCACCGTTCACCTCGCCATGGACCTGCTCAATCAGGCTGTCGAGCACGCGCACCTTGTGGCCGCGGCGCAGAAGCTCGGCGGAGACCGAGCGTCCAATGAAACCGGCTCCGCCGGTGACCAGCACGGTTTCGCTCACGCGCAATACCCGGTGGTTGCCGGCTTGCGGCCGGAGCCCTGGAACGTCATCAACGCAATTCCCCCCAATCCCAGCGCGAAACGCTTCTTCTTCTTCTTCGTTCCATGCGCTCGGACGAGACGGGGAGCAAGGCTTGGCGACGACGATCATCCTGGTGCGGCACGGCACCACGGCGCACCTGGGACACCGCCTGTCGGGAAGGATGCCGGGCGTCGCGCTGACGCCGGAAGGCCGGGCGGAGGCGCAAGCCGCAGGGCGGCTGCTCGCGGTGCGAAACGTGTCGTTGATGCTGCACAGCCCGATCGAGCGCGCGGCGGAAACGGCGGCGATCCTGGCCGAAGCCTGCGGCACGCCGCTGGAGAGTGCGCCGGGCCTCACCGAGGTGGATTTCGGCCGCTGGACGGGATGCGGCTTCGCGGAACTCCAAGGCGATCCCGACTGGCACCGCTGGAACGCGGAGCGCGGATCGGCGCGCGCGCCCGGCGGAGAGTCGATGGCCGAGGCGCAGGCGCGCATCGTGGCGACGATGGACGCGGCGGTTCGCGACCATGACGGTCGGACGGTCGCGATGGTGAGCCATTCGGACGTGATCCGCGCCGGCATCGCCGCCGTGCTGGGCCTGTCGCTCGACCGGCTTCTCGGCTTCGACGTCGATCCCGCCTCGCTTTCCACGGTCGTGGCTGGGCCGGGATGGGCGCGGCTGGTGCGCCTGAACGAGGTGGCGGCTTGAGCAGGACCAGCCCCTCCCCTACGGGCCGCCCGATGACCGCCAGCACGACCGATACCATTCCCGCCCCCTCCCTCATGCGCGCCGCCGTGCTGACCGGCCCGTCCGCGCTGGAGATCGTGGAGGCACCCCTGCCCGAGCCCGGCCCCGGCGAAGTGCGCGTGCGGCTGGAAGGATGCGGCGTCTGCGCCTCCAACGTCGAGCCGTGGGAAGGCCAGCCTTGGTCCAGCTTCCCCGGCGCGCCGGGCGGCATGGGGCACGAGGCCTGGGGCCGGGTGGACGCGCTGGGCGAGGGCGTGGCGGGTGTCGCGGCGGGCGACCGCGTGGCCATGCTGTCGGGCCATGCCTATGCCCAGTATGACGTGGCGCGCGAGGACCAGCTGGTCCGCCTGCCGCCGCAACTGTCGGACCGCCCCTTCCCCGGCGAGCCGCTGGGCTGCGCGTTCAACATCTTTCGCCGGTCGGACATCCGGGCCGGGCAGCTGGTGGCGATCGTCGGCATCGGCTTCCTGGGCGCGGTGCTGACGCGGCTGGCGACGGATGCGGGCGCGCGGGTGATCGCCATATCCCGCCGGGAATCCTCGCTGGCGCTGGCGCGCACTTATGGCGCCGCCGAGACGATCGCGATGGACGACCATTACGCCATCATCGACCGCGTAAAGTCGCTGACCGGCGGTCGCGGGGCGGAGCGGGTGATCGAGGCGGTGGGCAAGCAATGGCCGCTGGACCTGGCGGGCGAGCTGGTGGCCGAGGGCGGACGGCTGGTGATCGCCGGCTATCACCAGGACGGGCCGCGACAGGTGTCCATGCAGATGTGGAACTGGAAGGGGATCGACATCGCCAACGCGCACGAGCGCGACCCGGCGGTGGCGCTGCGCGGCCTGCGGGAGGCGGTCGATGCGGTTGCCGCCGGGCGGCTGGACCTGGAACCGCTGCTGACGCACCGCTACGGGCTGGACCAGCTGGGCGACGCACTGAAGGCCACGCGCGACAAGCCCGACGGGTTCGTAAAGGCGCTCATCACCTTCTAGGCGCGGGTTCCGAGTCTCCCCCGCCAGGGGAGGTGACGGGCACAGTCGGACGGAGGGGGCGGACTCCCGGACGCTTGAGCGGTTCTCCCCCTGTCCACCGCGTTCCGCGGTCCCCTCCCCTTGGCAGGGAGGATAGTTTCAGAAGAGCCGGGCGCCGACGACAGCAATCAGGAAGATTTCCGAATGACCAAGGCCAAACCCCGCATCGGCTTCCTGGGCGTCGGCTGGATCGGCCGTCACCGGATGGAGGCGGCGCTCGCGACGGGCGCGATCGAGGCGGTCGCCGTCTCCGACCCTTCGGCCGACAATCTCGATGCCGCGCTCAAGCTCGCCCCCGATGCGCGCGCGGTGCCGGACCTCGACGCGATGCTGGCGCTCGGGCTGGACGGCGTCGTCATCGCCAGCCCGTCCGCGCTTCACGCCGACCAGTCGGTCGCAGCGCTGGAAGCCGGCGCGGCGGTGTTCTGCCAGAAGCCGCTGGGCCGCGACGCCGCCGAGGCCGCGCGCGTGGTGGAGGCCGCACGCGCCGCCGACCTCTATCTGGGCGTCGACTTCTCCTATAGACGGGCCGCCGCCTTCGAGGCGGCGGACGAAGCTGTCCGATCGGGCGAACTCGGAAACATCTTCGCCGCCGACCTCGTGTTCCACAACGCCTATGGTCCGGACAAGCCGTGGTTCTACGACCGGGCGCTGTCGGGGGGCGGGTGCGTGATGGACCTGGGATGCCACCTGATCGACCAGGCACTGGGCACGCTAGGCGCCGCGGCGACCGGGGGCGTGTCGTCGCGCCTCTACGCTGGTGGCCAGCCGCTGACGCCGGGCGGCGTGGAGGATTACGCGGTCGCCCAGATGACCGTGAACGGCGCGGCGGTGCGGCTGGCCTGTTCCTGGCGCCTGCACGCGGGCCAGGAGGCGGTGATCGAGGCGAGCTATTACGGCACGGCCGGCGGCGTGTCGGTCCGCAACGTCGGCGGCTCCTTCTACGATTTCGAGGCGGCGCGGATGGACGGCACGTCGCGCCGGATCATCGCCTCGGGCACCGATGCCTGGGGCGGGCGCATGGCGGCGGACTGGGCGGTGAGGCTGGCGGACGGGCAGCGCTTCGACCCGGCGGCGGACGGCTTCGTCGCGGCGGCGCGCGCGGTGGACGCGATCTACGCCGCCGCCTGAAATCTCGGGGACGGGCGGTGGAACCGCTCCTCCACGATCGCCTCGATCCGGCGGGTCATGGCGTCGGCGCCGCCGAACTGAAAGCCGAGCTGGGTGGTGTAGGCCGCGCACATGGCGACGCGGTCGGCGCGATCCTGCGGCGACAACGCGACCGTGACCGCCGGATTGGGGGGCAGACGCTCGGCTCGGTCCAGATAGGGCCAGTCTTCCCACAACAGCAGCCGTGTCGGATCGGCCACGCGGGCGAGCGCATCGAGAACGACGTGGTGATCCACATGGTCGCCGGTGCACCGCGGCCCGAGGATCAGGTCCGCCTCCGCTACCAGCGGCGCCAGCACGGGCGCGAGCCGGTCGGCCGCGTCGTCGCCCTCGCGGCGTCCGGCGAACAGCGCCGGCGCGCTGTCGTAGCCGCGATGCGGTGCCTCCAGCAGCGGCAGGTGGATCGTCCGCGCACCGATCACCGCACAGGCCGCCTCGTCCTCCGCGCAGCGCAGCGCCATATAGTCCACGTCCGGCGGCAGCCCCTTGTCGAGCTGACAGGCGAGCGCGAAGCCGGACGGTTGGGCGACGTTGCCGGTGAAGCAGGTGACGACCGTCACCTCCGCCCCCTCCCGCGCACGCCGTGCCAGCGTGCCCCCGGCCGAAAAGGCTGCATCGTCCAGGTGCGGCGAGACGGCAAGAATCCTCACAACAGGTGCGGCTCCTGCCGGAAGCGGCAGGGCGTCATCGGCAGCGCCTCGTCGAAGGCGGACGGCACGGTTCCGCGCACCGCCTCGTACACGCCCGCGATCTGCCGGCCGACCGCCGTCCAGCTATAGGTCGATCGTGCCTCTGCCAGCGCGGCGTCGGCCAGCTGCTCGCGATAGCGGTGATCGGTGACCAGCCGGGTAAGCGCCGCGGCGTGCGCCGAAACGTCGCCCGGCTCCGTCATCAGCCCGTTCTCGCCGTCGCGCAGGCAGTCCACCACGCCGACCGCTCGGCAGGACGCGACGGCGAGCCCGCTCGCCATTGCCTCAAGAATGGTGTTGCTGAATCCCTCGGCATAGGTGGGCGAGGCGAAGACGTGGTGGCCGCGATATAGGTCGGGCACCGCGTCGTAATCCGCATAGCCGGTGAAGCTTACCCGATCGCCCAGCGCCAGCTCGGTCGCCAGTGCCCGAGCGGCGTCCACGTCGGGGCCGATACCCGACACGGTGGCGGTCCACTCGCCCCCGGTGGCGGTCAGCGCGTGCAGGAAGTCCAGCACGCCTTTGCGCCGGTCGACGCGCCCGTGATACAGGATGCGGACCGGCCCGCCGGACCATGACCGGCCCGGCGTGAAGCGGTTCGTATCCACCGCGCCGGGCACGAAGGTGAAGCGCTCGACCGCGGTGCCCAGCCGGTCGCGCACCTCCTCCGCGAAGCTCCTGCCCCCGATCAGCAGCGCGTCGGCATGGTCCAGCACGCGCACCATCGCCAGCTGGTGCGTCTCGCAGCACGATCCCACCCAGTGTCCGTCGCCGCCCTGGATGGACACCACGCAGGGCAGGCCGAGCCGCCGCGCCGCGATCAGCGTCGCCCAGCCGGTCGGGTAGCCATATTGCGCGTGCAGCACGTCAAAGGGCGCGCGCGCATGTTCGGCCGCGATGGTGGAGGCCATCGTCTCCACGTCGCGCTCGAAGTCCCCGCCGTCCTGCTCGCCCAGCGCCTCCAGCCCGATCACATGGACGCCCGGCACCGTCGGCGGCGGCCCGCCGCCATAGACGGCGCGCCGGGCGGGATCGCCGTAATACTGGCTGACCATGGTCACGTCATGACCCTGGCCGACCAGCTCGCGCAGCAGGTTGGCGGCGTAGATCGACATGCCCGAGATCGCCGGAAAGAAGCGCCGCGAGACGAAGCAGATCCTCACGCCGTCTCGGCCGCCTTGAGGTAGCGGATGGACTCCGGGATCGCCTGGTGGGCGCGCGGGCTCTCGCGGGACAGTTCGACGCAGACCAGCCTGCCGAACTCCACGTCCTTCAGCGCGCGCAGCACGGCGGCGACGTTCATGTCGCCCTGGCCGAAGGGCAGGTGCGTGTGGTCGCCGCGCTTCATGTCCTCGATCGCGACCGTGCCCAGCCGCGACGCATGGCCGCGCACCGCGTCCTCGGGCTCGACGTCGCCCGTCACCAGGCAATGGCCCGTGTCCAGCGCCAACTTGAGCTGCGGGTGGAAGGCCGCCACCCGCTCGTAATCGCCCACCGTCTCCACCAGCATCCCCGGCTCCGGCTCCAGGCTGACGGAGACGCCCGCGCGCGCGGCATGGTCGCAGACCTGCGCCAAGCCCTGGTCAAGCCAGTCCTGCGCCTCGCCCCGGTCGACGCCGGGCTTAGGCACGCCGGCCCAGAAGGACACGGTTTCCGATCCGAGCAGGCCGGCCACGTCGATCGCACGGTTCAGGAACGCGACCCGGCGCGCGCGACCCTCCGCCGAGGCGGTGACCAGCGTCGGCTCGTGCTTGTCGCTGGGATCGAGAAGGTAGCGCGCCCCCGTCTCGATCACCGAGCCCAGGTTCAGCGACGCCAGCAGGTCGCGGACACGCGCCGCCTCGCGCTCCCAATCGTCGGCCAGTGGATCGAGGTGGTGGTGGTCCAGCGTCAGCGCGACGCCGTCATAGCCGGCTTCCGCGATCAGCCGGATCGCGTCGTCCAGCCGGTGGCTGGCCGCACCGTTGGTATTGTAGGCGTAGCGAAGGGTCACACTGGCTCCCGTTCCTGAGCTTCTGCATGGGCGACGTGGTGCGCCTCCGGCTCGCGGTAGAGGGGATAGAGCGGCCCCACCACCGCATCCGCCGCATCGGCGTCGAACCAGAGGGGCCCGCCGAGACGCTCCGTCGCCTCCTCCGTCAAGCGGATCGGCAGGCGGCGCTCGCCGCCAGAGCGCGATACAAGGGGGCTGTCGCGGTGGAGGAGCTTGACCGCGTTGCGCTCGCCGATGCGGTAGTAGCTCATGGTCTCCACCTCCATGCCGGGCACGATCACCTTGGCACAGGCCAGCCCGCCGCCGGGCGGGGACATGTCGACGTAGAGCGGGTCAAAGCCGGCGCGCGTCACCGCCTCCAGTGCCAGGGTTCCGCGCGTGCGGCCGTCGGGCACATGGGCGGATGCGAGTTCAGCGAAGGGCTTGCGGGAGCGTTCGGACAGCACGTTGCCTGCCATCCACTCGCGCAAGGTGGCCGCGTCGGTGCGGGTCCAGCGCTGCATCTCGCGGAACGCGCGGGGGTCGGAGGACTTCGCCGCCCCGCCCGCCTGCGCCATGAAGCGGTCAACATAGCCGGCGGGCGCCACGCTGTCGGCGAGCGCACGGGGCCCGTGGGCGAACGCCTTGCGCACGCGGCTGGCGCCGTATTCGGCGACCGCCTTGGCGACGGCGGCGGCGCGGTCCGGGTGCGCGGCCTCGCCGCAGGCGGTGGCCATGATGGGGGTGGCGGGTTCTCCCCTATCCCGACCGACGCAGTAGACGTTGACCATGCCGAACTCGTCGGTGGCGAACTTGGGGATCGCGCGCACGCCGCCCGCCTCGAAACGCGCCATCAGCTCCGCCACCTCGGCCGGCGGATCGTCGGGCAGGTCGAGCACCACGCCTTGGTCGAGTGCGCGGAACAGCAGGCCGTTGCCGTCGCGCTGCAGAATCTCGCACAGGCCGTGGCCCACCGCCCAGTCGATATCCGGCCCCGCCCCCATCCCGTTCGAGATGATGGTGGTGAACGGCTTGTATCCCGGCGTCAGCTCCTTGGCCGAATAGGCGGCGAGGTCGATGGGCACGAGCACGGTCGACCCGTCCGCCCAGCGCTTCGCCTCCACCCATTCGAGCACCGTGTCCCGATCGACCGGCGAGCCCGCGGGCAGGCAGAGCGTCAGCGGGTCCGCGACCGACCGTTCGCCCAGCGCCCGTGCCAGCTCCGCATGGGAGCCGCGCGTCTTGGGCCGCCCTCCCAGCGACAAGGTCGGATAGACCATCTCAGCGATCTCGCCGAGCCCGCCCAGCACCGCCTGCGCGTCCGTGGTGCCGTAGCCCACGCCGTAGGGCATGATGCCGTCCAGAGCCGGATCCTCCGGAAACAGCGCCACCACCCACACGGGCACGCCCGTCGTGTCGAGCGGCGTCAGCGGAAAGGCGACCACGTCGCCCGCGGGAAAGCTGTCCAGATACTGGCGCGCCGCGGAGGGCAGGTCGTCGGGCAGTCCGGTGACGGTCATAGGGCAAGCCTCTTCACGGCAGGCAGTCGGGTCAGCGCCTCGTCCAGCGTCGACACCGCCACGTCGCGCCCGACCTCCGGCGCGTACTCGAACGGCGTCAGGACGGCGTCGAAGGCGAGCGGGGCGATCACGTCGCGATAGCGGCGGATCTCGGCATGGGTCAGCGGAATGTCCTTGTGGAACGCCTTGTGGCTGCTGATCGCGTGGGACACGCCGTCCGCATCCTGGTCGATCTTGAACATGTCGCCGCAGAACAGGCGGCGGCCGGGCGCATCGTGCAGCGCCGCCTGCCCCTCGTAGTGGCCGCCCACATGGTGGAGCGTGTAACCCGGCGCGATCTCCAGCACCGCGTCATAGGGCGTGGTGACGCGGAACGCCTTGGTCATCCGCAGATCGTCCTTCTGGATGGCCAGCATCTCGGGCGCAAAGGCGCGCTGGAGCTGGAAGAGCGCGCCGTACCCGTGCGCGTGGGACGCGGCCAAGAAGCGGATGCCGCCCAGCGACCGCACCTGTTCCAGCATGGCGTCGGAGTAATAGGGCGCGGCCTCGAAGGCGATGTTGCCCCCTGGCCGGACGATCAGCCAGCCCGTGCCCGCCAGCCCCAGCGCGGGGCTGGTAGTAAAGGCCCAGAGGTCGTCGGTCACCTGTCGCCAGTCGCCGGTGTGGGTGGCGCGCACCTCCGCCTCAGGCAGGAAGCGCCAGCCGTCCTCGGGCAGGTCGTTGCGGACGTCGGTGCAGACGGGGCAGTCGGGCGGCGCGAAGTGGCGCTGCCAGAAGCCGCAATTGGCGCAGGCGAAATGGCTCAAAGGCACGAAATGGCCCTTCGATAGGCGGGGTCGAACAGGCGCATGAGCGAGAGGTCCCGGTCGAGCGAGAAGTCGTGCGCGGCGCCGGCGGCCGCGGCCTGAAAGGCGGCGGCCTGAGCGGCAAAGGGAGAGCGGAAGTTGGCAAAGGTGACCGGTATCGTGCTGTTGTCGCCCGTTCGGGTCAGCATCACTGACCCACCCGGCGTCTGGCCCATCGTGTCGGCGGCGACCAGCAGGCCCTCCTCCCCCAGTATCTCCAAACGGCGGCGGGGCAGTACCTCGGCGCAATTATAGGCGACGTGACTCTGCACCAGCACGCCGCCCGCCGTGCGGCCGGTCAGCATCCCGCCATCGTCCACCGCATAGGCGTGGATGCGGCGTTGCAGGTCGATGTGGAGGCGTTCCAGCGGCTCGGCGACCAGCATCTGGGCAAGGTCGAGGCCGTGCAGCGCCAGGTCGATCACCGCGCCCCCGCCGGCCGCCGCCGGGTCCGCGCGCCAATTGTAGCTCGCCTGTTCCTGGGGCGACCAGTCCGGCCCCACCCAGCAGGCATAGACGATGCGAACCGCGATCGGCCGTCCGATCGCGCCGTCCGCGACCAGCCGCGCCATCTCGACGTGCGCGGGATGGTGGCGCTGGTCAAAGGCGGTGCCGTAGAGGATGCCGCCCGCCTGCACCGCGCGTCCGATCGCCTCCGCGGTGGCGAGGTCCTGCGCCACCGGCTTCTCGCACAGCACGGGCACGCCAGCGGCGGCGGCGGCGCGAACGGGGTCGAGATGCGCGTTGTTGGGTGTGGCGACGTAGAGCAGGTCGCACGCGCCCGCGGCCAGCATCGCCTCGGCAGTGGGATAGGTGGCGATGCCGGCGGCTTCGGCGAGCGCGCGGGCGTCGGGCGAGGGATCGGCAACGGCTGCGACGATGCCGCCCGCTTCCGCGATGCCCGGCGCCATGTAGTCGCGGGCGACCCAGCCATAGCCGGCGATGCCCCAGCGGGGAGCCTCGGTCACCATCGCTCGGGCAGGTCCACGAGGATGCGCGTGCGGATCGGATCGGCGTCCGCCCCCGGCCGCGCCCAAGGTGACGCGGCATACTCGTCGCGATAGCGGTCGGACGGCCAGTCCGGACCGTTCTCCCCGAGAAGGGGGTTCGGACGGAGCGCCGCATTGTCGGTCGGCAGCGCCAAACCGCCGGTGAGCGCGCGCGCCGGCCCCGCCTTTTCCACCAGCGACCACGCCTCCACCGCCGGATCGTCGACCCAGCTGGTCGCGACGGGTACTTGCCCCTCCACCAGCGCAACGAGCAGCGCCGCCTCGTCGTACACGGTGGCGTCCGGGAAGAGCGCCGCCCATTCCGCAGCCGTTCGCGCAGGCCCCCTGGCGCCGCCGGTGACGCCCGAATTATGGACGTGGCTGATCGCCAGCATGCCCCCCGCCGCGCGCAGCCGGGCGGCCACCGTCGGCTGGTCGGGCAGGAAGTAGAAGGCGTCGTGGCACTGGACGAGGTCGAAGCGCCGTTCCCCGATCGGCCAGGGATGCGCGGCGTCGAACACGACGTAATCGGCCTCTGGCGCCACCCAGTGCTTCGCCAGCCAGCATTTGGCGAACACCACGTCCGCGCCCAGCGCCGTCACGCCGCGGCGCGTGAGGTCGCGCAGGTAATGGCCGATGCCGCAGGCCAGCTCGAAAGCGGTATCGGGTGAAGCCCAATGCGCCTCCAGCAGCGCCAGACCCGCCAGATAGGTCGGGTCCGACCAGCGATAGGCGAAATAGTCCGCCACCGGCCCTAGCCGGAGCAGCGCCATCGCCTCGCGCAGCGACAGCGCGTGCCTGTCGCGGACCAGCCGGGCAAGCTCCGCCGGGTCGGTCGCGGGTCCCGTCCACCAATCGTCCTGGTCGGCCAGCAGGGCGACCAGCGCCTCCCCCGCCCGCCCGGCATCCAGGTGGGCGAGCGCGTCGGCGACCAGGGCCTCGCGGCCAGCGCGCAGATAGGGGATGGAGTCCACCACCGGCCAGCGCTCGCCATCGGCCGCCAGCGAATGCGGCGTGTCCGGTTCCAGCAGCCGGCCCGTGACGGGCGATCGCCAGCTCACCCGGTCAACCCGGCCTGGGCCAGTTCGCCCTCGATCCGCTCCACCTCGGCGAGTTCGACCTGCCCCAGCCCCGCGCGGCGAAGGATATCGTCGTGGAAACGCTTCACCGGCCCGTCATGGACCAGCCCGTACAATCCCAGCACGTCGTCCATCGTGACCGCGCGCCCGCGCAGGTGCTGCTCGATCTCCAGCACGCGGTCCAGCACGTCGCCCACGTGAAAGGCGCGCCCCTCGGCCGTGTCGTCGCGCGCGATCGGGCCCAGCGCGTCGCGGACCTGCGCCGCCAGCGGTCCGGAAAGCTCGGCCAGCGATGCCTCGCGCGCGCGCGCGATCACCCCGTCCAGCGCGTCGCCCAGCAGCACCTCGCCCGAAAAGCCGCTGTCAGGCATGTCGGCATTGTGGAAGTGGTGCGCCATGGAGGCCAGAAAGACGGGCACCGGGTCCGCGCCCTCTTCCGGTGCCGCGATCACGGCATAGACCGCGACCATCAGGCAGTGCTCGGCATGGTTTTCCGGCGGCTGGAGGACGATGCGCGGCAGGCCGGGGCAGGTGACGCCGGCGCGCGGCTGGCGCGCCAGCTTGTTGACGAAGTCGGGAACCGGACCCTCGACCGGGCCACCTTCCGACAACGCCGCGCGCAGGCGATGCGCGAGCCGGCGGTCGAGCAGCAGCGTCACCTCGTCGAACGAGCGTTCCAGCGTGGTCACCGCATCCTCGTGCCCCAGGCCGAGCGCCTGGAGCCTCGCGAGGTCGAGGTCGCCCAGCCGCACCGCCGCCAGCGCGGCGGCGACGGTCCGCTCCATCACGTCGGACGCGGCGGCGCCGGCGACGAGCATCGCCCAGCCATCGCCGAACAGACGCTCGGCGATCGTGCCGGGACGCGCGGCGGATCGGATGCGCTTCAGGTCGCCCAGTTCGCGGAACAGGGGAAGGTGGGCGGGGGTCATCGCGCTGCTCCGAGGCGGCACGCGTGACGCGATCCCTCCACCACGCTGCGCGCGGTTCCCCTCCCCCTACGGGGAGGGAACGGGAGGTCGCGTCCACGGCTCCTCCCCCACAGGGGGAGGGGGACGAGCGAAGCGGGTGGAGGGGCCTGTCGCCGAGCGCTGCCCTGGATCACCGATCCCCCAGCCACGTGTCCAGGATCAGCTGCTGCTCGTCGAACGCGTGGATGGGCTCGCCGCCGTCCGCCGTCTGGGGCAGCTTGAAGAAGATGCCCATCTGGTCCTGCACGCCGCCCTCTCCGCGGCTCTGGGCCAGGCCCAGGCAGCGCGCGATCTCGATGGCGAGCGGGGCTGCCAGCACCGAGTCCTTGCACAGGAAGTTCAGCTTGAGCTGCATCTTCTGGCCCAGGAAGCCCGTCAGGTCGATATTGTCCCAGGCTTCCTTGTCGTCGCCGCGCGGGCGGTAATAATGGATCATGATGATATGGTCCTCGACCGGATAGCCGAGGATGTTGTCCAGCACCGACTTCTTGGTGCCCACCTTGCTCGCGAGGCTCTTGGGATCGTCCAGCGCCAGCCCGTCCGAATTGCCCAGGATGTTGGTGGAGAACCAGCCGTCCACGTGCAGGGCCCGGTCGCGCAGCGCAGGCGCGATCACCGTCTTCATCAACGTCTGGCCGGTCTTGCCGTCCTTGCCCGCCACGGGGACGTTGCGGGTGCGCGCCAGTTCCTGGAGCGGCGCCACGTCGGCCGCCACCGAGGGGGTGAAGTTGGCGTAGGGCGTGTCGGCCGCGATCGCGGCATAGGCATAGAGCATGGCCGGGCTGATCGCCGGGTCGTTCCGGTCCAGCCCGCGCTCAAAGGCATCCACCGATTGCAGGCTCTCCGCCTCGGGATCCGCCTTGCGCTCGGTGGAGGCGAGGTTGAGCACCACCAGCCGGTCCAGATCGCGCTCCTGCCTGAACCGGGCCATGTCGGCCTGGATGCGCTCCACGGCAGCCCGATGGCCGTCGGCGGCGAACTTGTTGGCACCGTCGATATTGGCGCAGAAGTCCGTGGAGCCGACCGCGGCCCAGGGGCGCATGTCCTTCAGCGGCGAGGCACCGTCGGACAGCTCCTTGTCGCCGATCACGCCGTGGCGCATCGCCGCCGTGGCCAGGTCGTCGCCGCACAGGTCCCAGCCGCCGAAATGCAGGTCGCGATAGTCGGCCATGCCGGCCACGTTGCGGTCGGCCAGCGGAAGGCCGCGCCGATCGTTTGACCCGCCGCGGATCATCTCCACGCCGGCAACCGCCGTTGTTGCCACCGCGCCGCCAAGACCGATCACGGCAACACCCAGACGTTCACTCATGCGACGACTTCTCCGTCCCAAACCACACCCGGCTCAGATGCCGGCCCACAACGTGTCACTAGCGCCATCGTGCCCCGATGACGTGTCGCATTCGTAACAATCGTTAGCGCAAGTTAACCACGCACCCCGGTGCGATTGCCGCCGGTCAAGCCGCCAGCGCGGGCGGCGGCAGCCAGTCGGTCTGGATCACCGCGTAGCGATCCACGAAGCCCGTAAAGGCGACCAGCGACGGCTCGTCGACGATGCGGACGCGCTTGCCGTTGCGCTCGATCATGCCGCGGCGCTCCATCTCGCCCAGCGTGCGGTTGACGTGGACCTTGGTAAGGCCGACCGCGTCGCCCACGTCCTTCTGCGTCAGCGGCAGGTCGAAGCTCTCGACCACCCCGCCCGCCGTCACGCGCAGCCGCGCCAAGATGTCGAGCAGCAGCGTGGCGAGCCGAACCAGCGCGTCCGTCCGCCCGATGGAGGCGAGCCGGTCCGCCATGGCGACGTTCTCCGCCGCGGCCATGGCATAGAGAAGGCCGGCGAGCCGCGGCTGCGCCTTGAAGATGCGGCCTAGATTGACCTTGGACAGCTCCGACACGATGCAGTCGCTGACGGCGGTCAGCGTGTTGGCCGCCTGCGCCCAGGCGATGGACGACGTGCCCACCAGGTCGCCCGCATAGTGGAAGCGCAGGATCTGGCGCCCGCCCGAGGGAAGCGACTGGGAGGAATGGAGCCAGCCCTGCTGGACGACGTACAGGCCGTCCACCTTGCCGCCCTCCTCCATCAGCACCTCGCCGGCCGCAAGCCGGGTTTCTCGCCGCTCCGCCCAGTCGAGGGCGTCGCGTTCCTCGTCCGTGAGGTCAAGATAGCGTTCCAGTCGGGCGGTCAGGGCACTGCGGCGCAAGCGAACGGTCCTCTCGTCTCCCTAGAACCAGGGCTCCCATGGCGGGCGCCACCGATCCGGCGCGGCCGGACGACGAACCTTTCGCCGCCCGTGCCAGGCCCGCAACGACCGACGGGCCGATTGCGTTGCACGGGCAACGACGTGACGTCCCTCGATTCATGTGTCCCGGTGCGGGACGGTGGGGTAACTTGGGCCGCGATGAGGATCGTTTAGCGGGGTCCGGGACGCCGCGCGCGATGCTGCGGACGACCGGCCGGTCGATGGGCGTACCCGCCTGGCTGACGCCCCCGACCCTGAGGCCCTCGATCCTGGGGCCCTCCCTCCTGGGATGCCGGGCCACGGGCCCCGCCTCGCGGCGGCGGACCGCCATCCTCGGCAGGCTCGATCCGCGCCTCGTCATTGCCGGCAGGCTCGCGCTGAAGTGCGGCCACGAAGCGGGCCGCCGACCCGCGCGCGACCTGGAACCGCGTCTCGCGCGGGCCGACGCGGATGGCGCCGATCTCCTGGCGCGACACGTGGCCGCGACGGCAGACGAGCGGCAGGACCCAGCGTGGATCCGCGCCCTCGCTCCGCCCGATGGCGAGGCGGAACCAGGCCGCGTCCTCGAACCCTTCACGCATCGGCGGCTGCCCGTCGCGCGCCGCGCCGCGAGCGACCGGTGCGCTCAGCTCCTCCGGCTCGGGCAGCGAACCGCGATGCGCGGACACCAGCGCCGCGGCGAGCTGTTCCGGCGACAGGCGCTCCACGAGCTCGGCAGCGACCGCCTGGTCTTCCTCGCCGGGCTCAACCGGAGTGCTCAGCCTTTCCAGCAACCTTTCGCGATCCGCCGCGCGGATGGCCTCGGCCGATGGCGGGTCCGACCATTCGGCGGTCACCCGCGCGGCGCGCAGCAGCGACTCGGCGCGACGGCGGGCGGGATAGGGTACCAGCAGGACCGCCGTCCCCTTTCGCCCCGCGCGACCCGTGCGGCCGGACCGGTGCTGGAGAACTTCCGGATCGCGGGGAAGCTCGACGTGCACCACCAGCTCGACGCCCGGCAGGTCGATGCCGCGCGCCGCCACGTCCGTTGCCACGCAGACGCGCGCGCGACGGTCACGAAGCGCCTGAAGCGCGGCATTGCGTTCTGACTGCGAATGCTCGCCCGAGAGCGCAACGGCGGCGAAACCGCGCTCCACCAGGCTGGCATGGAGGTGGCGGACATTGTCGCGCGTCGCGCAGAACAGGATCGCCGTTTCCGCCTCATGCTGGCGGAGAAGATTGACCGTGGCGCGTTCCAGGTCGTGCGGCGCGACCGCCACCGCTTGGTACGCGATGTCGGCGTGCGCGCGTTCCGGTCCGCCCGCCTGGATGCGGAACGCGTCGCGCTGGTAGCGTCGGGCGAGCGCCGCGGCCTGGGGCGGCAGCGTGGCGGAGAAGAGAAGCGTGCGCCGCTCTGCCGGGGCGCCGTCCAGGATCGCCTCCAGATCCTCGCGGAACCCCATGTCGAGCATCTCGTCCGCCTCGTCCAGGACGGCCGCGGAAAGGCGGGACAGGTCAAGTGCCCCCGATTCCAGGTGGTCGCGCAGGCGGCCCGGCGTGCCCACCACCACGTCCACGCCGCGCGACAGGCGGCGGCGCTCCATCGACGCGCTCATGCCGCCGACACAGGTGGCGATGCTCGCTCCCAGCCCCTGGTAGAGCCAGGAAAGCTCGCGGCCGACCTGAAGCGCCAGTTCGCGCGTGGGGGCGATCACCAACATGGCGGGCAATCCCTGTCCGCCTCCCTGCTCCAGCCGCTCCGCGACCAGCCCGGCAAGCGCCAGGCCGAACGCCACCGTCTTGCCCGAGCCGGTGCGCGCGGAAACCAAAAGGTCGCGACCATCGGCCTCCGGCGCGGTAACCGCGGCCTGGACGGGAGTGAGCGACGAATAGCCGCGCGCGTCGAGCGCCGCGGCGAGCGGGGGGAGGAGATCGGGAAAAGCCATGAAGGCCCTCGCACATGGGGCGCGAAACGGCTGGGCGCAACCGCGTTCCGTTCGGCCCGTCCGGCCGCTTGCGGCAAGTTGAGAAAGGTTTAGTGACAAAGCCATGACTCCGCTTCCTCCGGACGGATCCCGCGATCGCCGGATCGAGGAGCCTTCCAACCTCTGGCTGGTCCACCCGCTGTCGCGCGCGATGCTGCGCCCGGCGCTGCGCGCGCGTGTCAGCGCCAACAGCGTGTCGTGCCTGGGCCTGGCGGTGGGGGCCGGGGCGGCCGCGGCGTTCGGCCGGTGGACAGCGCCCGAGGCCGTTCTGGCGGGACTGGCCCTTTCGGTGCTGTGGCTGGCGCTGGACGGGCTGGACGGCATGGTGGCCCGCGCCACAGGGACCGCCAGCGCGCTTGGCCGCCTGATGGACGGGCTATGCGACCACGGCGTCTTTGTGCTGATCTACGTCTCGCTGGCGCGATCGATCGGCACGCCCGGTGCCTGGGTCCTGGCGGTGGCGGCGGGTGCGGCCCACGCGCTCCAGTCGAGCTATTACGAGGGCGAGCGCGCGCGCTTCCACCGGCGGCTGAAGGGTATTGCCCCGCCGCCGGCCGCGCCCACGCCGGCCGCCTGGCTGGTCAACGCCTATGACCGGCTGTCGACTGCGCCCGATCGGGCCGGTGCGCCGCTGGACCGCGCCATCGGGATGCCAGAGGTGCGCGCCCGCTATGCCGCGGCGGCGGTCGCGCCCATGCGGCTTCTGGCGCTTCTGAGCGCCAACACGCGCGTTCAGCTGGTCGCGATCGCCTGTCTTGCGGGCGCACCCCGGCTGTTCTGGTGGGCCGAACTGCTGGTGCTGCCCCTGGTCGCCGCCATCGGCTATGCGTGGCACCGCCGCGCGGAGCAGGCGGCGCTCTCCCCTTCCGTTTCTTCTCCTGCGGGTCGGCCCGTCGCCGCCCCCCTTCTCTTCGAGGATCACGTTCACTGATGTCCACCATTCGCGTCGCCCCAGGCATCCGCGTCGCCATTGTCGGGATCGGCAACTGCGCTTCCTCCTTGGTGCAGGGCCTGGAGCATTATCGCGAGGGCTCGAACGACCAGACGGGCCTGATGCACTGGAGCCTCGGCGGCTACAAACCGTCCGACATCGAGGTGGTCGCCGCTTGGGACGTAGACCGTCGCAAGGTGGGCCAGGACGTGGCCGACGCGATCTTCGCCAAGCCCAACTGCACCGCCGTATTCGCGCCCGACGTGCGTCCCACGGGCACGATCGTCCGCATGGGTTGCGTACTGGACGGCGTGGCCGACCACATGGCCGACTATCAGGACGACCGCACGTTCCTGATGTCGGACGCCGCCCAGCCCAGCAAGGACGAGGTCGTAGCCGAGCTTCGCCGTACCAACGCCGATGTCTTGATGAACTACCTGCCGGTCGGTAGCCAGCGGGCGACCGAATTCTATGCCGAATGCGCGCTGGAAGCAGGCGTCGCCTTTGTGAACAACATCCCCGTCTTTATCGCGTCCAACGAGGTCTGGGCCAAGCGGTTCGAGGACGCGGGCGTTCCCATCATCGGTGACGACATCAAGGCGCAGCTGGGCGCGACCATCGTCCACCGCGTGCTGACCGACCTGTTCGCCAAGCGCGGCGTCAAGCTGGACCGGACGTACCAGCTCAACACGGGCGGCAACACCGACTTCCTGAACATGAGCAACCATCGCCGGCTCGAGTCCAAGAAGATCAGCAAGACCGAGGCGGTCCAGTCGGTCGCGGCCGAGCGCCTGTCCGACGAGAACGTGCATATCGGCCCGTCCGACTATGTGCCGTGGCAGAACGACAACAAGGTCTGCTTCCTGCGGATGGAGGGCCAGCTGTTCGGCGGCGTGCCCATGAACCTGGAGCTTCGCCTATCGGTTGAGGACAGCCCCAATTCGGCGGGCGTCGCGATCGACATGATCCGCTGCGCCAAGCTGGCGCGCGACCGCGGCCATCGCGGCGTGGTGGACCCGGCGTCCGCCTATTTCTGCAAGCATCCGCGCCGCCAGACGACCGACGACGTGGCGCAGGCCGAGGTCGAGGCGTTCATCAAGGCCGCCTGACATGATCCGCACCGCCGTGCTGCTGGCGGCCGGCGAGGGCAGTCGGCTGCGCGCGTCGGCGCCGCTGAAGCCGCTCTGCCCGGTGGCGGGCGTGCCGCTGGTCGACCGGGCGCTGCACGGGCTGGCGGAGGCAGGCGTCACGCGCGCGGTCGTGGTCACCGGCTACGGCGCGGACGCCGTCGAGGCGCACCTGGCGGCCGGGCGCTGGCCGCTGACGGTGGAGTGGGTCCGCACGGCCAACTATCGCCGGCCAAACGGCGCGTCCGCGCTGGCGGCCGCGCCGCTGCTGGCAGGCGAGGACGCGCTGCTGGCGATGTGCGACCACGTGGTGGAGCCCGCGCTCTACGCCCGGCTGGCGGCGGCGGGCGCGGGCCCCGGCAGGGGCCTGACGCTGGGCATCGACCGGCGGCTGGGCCATTCCTGGGTCGATCCTGCCGACGTCACCTGCGTGGCGACGGAGGGCAACCGCATCACCGCGATCGGCAAGAGCCTGTCGCCGCACGATGCCTATGACACGGGCGTGTTCGCAGTCGGCCCTGGCCTGTTCGACGCGCTCGGCCGGCTGGAATCGCCATCGCTGACGCAGGGGGTGAGCGTACTGGCCGCCCGTGGCGCGGCCCTGGTGTCCGACTGTTCGGACCTGAGCTGGATCGACGTGGACGATGCGGCGGCGCTGGCAAAGGCGGAAGCGTGGCTGGCACCGCCCACGCCGAGACGCGCACGGGCGTAAGGACGTCTACCGTCCGGTCGTGGACGGAAGCCATGCGCCCAGCAGGGCGAAATAGGCTGGGGCATCCGGCGCGGCGTCCGCGGCGAAGCGGGCATCCACCTGCCGTTCGGGTGCCACGCCCAGCATCATGGCATGGTCCGCACCGTTGATCACGCGAACGGTTACCTGGGGAAAGTCCGCCGCGCGCGAACGCAGGGCCGACAGGGAGGCGGCCACCGGTACCCAGGGGTCCGACTGACCGAAGACGACAAGGGTCGGAACGCGCGAGTTGCCGAGTGCCCGAAGCGGGTCGTTGCCGATCTGCTGTCGCCATTCGGGATCGTCGATGTTTCCCCTGATCCAGGTGTCGGCATACCAGGGCTCGTTCCGGATGCCGGCCTCCGCCCGCTCCGCCTCGGCGCGTGACCGGCGACCGCGGACATAATCGTCCACCGCGGTTCGTGCAGCGACCGCCCGGTCGATAACTCCTTGCGGCTTGCCCTGGATGCGCAGGATGTTCGCCACCGCGAAGTTCATCTGTACGTCGGCCGAGGCCATCGGCGCCGACACCGCGACCGCAAAGGCGGCCCGCTGCTCCTTTGCGGCGGCGAGGAGCGCCAGCCAGCCGCCCTGCGACAGGCCCCAGAAACCGATGCGTGCCGGGTCGATGTCGCGCTCTGCCCTCAGCCGCGCGAAGGCGGCCACGGCATCCTGGGCGAGCAGGTCGAAATTGCCCGGTGCCGCGCCGCCGCTGGTCGACGCGCCGGAGCCCCTGCGATCGTAGAGCAGGACCGCGATACCCAGCCGGGGCATGACCTGGGTCAGGTGCCGGTACAGGGGCGCGGTGCGTAGCGGCGCCTGGGCGCCGTGCAGCGCGATCACCGCCGCGCGGGGCGCGCTGCCCCGCGGCACGAACAGCGTGCCGGACAGTTGCGCGCCGCGATGCTCGAAATCGATCCGGCGCTGCTCCACCGGATTGTCGGTCGGGACCGACCAGGGCGCCGTCTGCGCGCCGGCCACGGTCGCCAGCGGCATCGCCGCCCCCAAAAGGAGTAGCAGATGCCGCCGCACGCTTGTCAGACCATGGCCCGACCGCGCCGGCGCCTAGCGCGCGGCGGCGCGGGCGAGTGCGGGCGCGGCACGGCGGTGGAACTCGGCCAGGAGGCCCGCCACGGCCGTTGCGGTGGCGGCCTGGACCAGGTGGCCGAGCGTACCGGCCGCGTCGTCCATCCGATCATCGCGCGACAGGTCGGCGACGGCGAGCAGAACGGCTTCGATCTCCTCGACCGAATCAAAGCAGGGGCGCTGGATCTCGATTCGGTCCGAACCGTCGCGATCGATCGCCGCCATCAGCGCGTCCAGCGGGCGAAGCGCATTCGCCTGTTCCAGGATGGGGAGTCGCCGCGCCAGCGCCGCGGCGGGATCGCCCCCCAGCGTTCGCGACAATGCCCAGCACCGCACGCCGTCCAGGAGCAGCCGGTCGGCAGCACAAAGATCGGCGACGGGACGGTCCAGATAGGTGTACATCAACACTCCCACGCCCGTAGCCTCGGGCTCGAACTGCGAACGACTATCATTCTTAGTCGCACGCGGGTCCAGGGTCAACGGGCACGATTCGGGACGCAGGACACGAAAAAAGGGCGCGGACCGAAGCCCGCGCCCTTCCCTATGGTACGGGCGCCGTCCGGTGGACGGCGCGTCCGGATCAGGCCGCTTCGGGCTCGAAGTGGCCGCACCAGTCGCTCGCCTCGACCTTGGGCCACACGCCGGCGGAGTCGGCGCTGGGCTGGCTGATCGGCGGATTGTACCGGCACAGGCCGAGATCGGCGGAAACCGCGTCGTCCTTGTCGAAGAACTTGCACTTGGCGCAGGCGGCGGCTCCGGCAGTGGTGATGACCATGATGTTTCCCCAGATAATGTTTTGATCGGCTACTCAATCCAAATACCAGCGGCACAGTTCCCATCAAGTAAAATAAACATCTGCGAGTAATTCTCATAGATGTGAGAACTGTTCTCACTAGCGCAGTTGGTGATAATCACTTGCAGAACTTGCGTCCGTCGCGAACCGTCGGAAGCGGGCGCGGACGGCGGACTGGCTATCTGTTCCAACCCTTCGACCCAGCCCACCAGCAACACAGCTTTACAAAGCAGTGGGCTTGAGGTAGTTGTCCAGGCAACCATTGGCAGGGCAAGCGATGAGCGCCTACACTCCCGAGAGTTTCGAGCCAGACCGGTCGATCGGCTACCTGGTGAAGCGCATCCACTTCGACGCCATGGCGCTGGTGGAGCCGCAGTTCGACGGTACCGACCTGACCTTCACCCAGTTCGCCGCGCTGGTGTCGGTGGTGTTCGGCCGTGGGCGGACCTGCGCCGCCATGGCGCGCGAACTGGGTCACGACATGGGCGCGACCTCCAGGATCATCGGCGTGCTGGAGGAGCGCGGTCTGCTCCGGCGCGAGCGCGACCCGGATGACCGACGCATCGTCAATCTCCAGGTCACGGAGCTGGGACACGAGCGGGCGCTGGCGGCGCGGCAGCGGCTGGTGGAACAATGGAACGACTGGCTGCGCGACTGGTCCGGCGATGAGGTGGAAGCGCTGATCGCTGGGCTTCAGCGGCTTCGGCGGACGCTGGCGGACGCGCGTGAGGAGGCGGCATGAGGGGTTTCGCAACGGCCCTGCTGCTGGGCGCACTGTCCGCCTGCGCGGCGCCCGACGTGCCGGTGCGCGGCGCCGCCGCCGATCCGGCGCGGTTGGGCTTGGCCGGCGCTCCCGCCGCTGCCCCGATCGCGGACCGGTGGTGGACCGCCCTGGGCGATCCGCAGTTAAATCGCATCGTGGACGAGGCGCTGGCGGGCAACCCGTCGCTCGACGCGGCACTGGCCCGCGTGGCACGCGCGGAGTCGCTAGTGCGCGCCAGCGGCGTGGCCACCGGACCGCAGCTGGCGGTGGGCGCGCAGGCCCAGGCGATCCGGCTGTCCGGCCGCTACACCATTCCGCCTCCCATCGCCGGCTCCACGCGCACCATCGGCCAAGCGGTCGCCAACCTGCAATGGACGCTGGACCTGTTCGGCCGCTATCGCTCGGCGGTCCGCCAAGCTCGGGACGAGGCCGCAGCGGCGCAGCTGGACGTGGCGGCGGCGCGACTGGCGCTCGCCGGGTCGGTCGCTTCCGCCTATCTGGACCTGGCCCGCGCCGAGCAGCAGCTCGCCATCGCGCAGCGTGCGGTGAGCACGCGCGAGGGCGCGGTGCGGCTGACGCAGGTGCAGGTCCGCAATGGCCTCGCCGCCCGGCTGGACGCGCGGGCGGGCGACGTGCTGGTCGCCGAGGCGCGGCAGGCGGTGGTCCGCGCGGGCGCTCGGCGCGAGGCGGCGGTGCACGCGCTGGCGGCGCTGGCGGGTCGCGGGCAGGACTATTACGCCGGCATCGGCCCGGCCCGCCTCCGCTTCGACGCGGCCCTTCCGCTGCCCAACCGGCTGCCGGCCGACCTGCTGGATCGACGGCCCGACTTGGCCGCCGCGCGAACGCGGATCGCGGCGGCCGAACAGGGGCGCACCGCCGCGATCCGCGCGTGGAAGCCGGACGTGAACCTGCTGGGACTGGCGGGCTTCCAGGCGGTGGGGATCGACAATCTCTTCTCGCCCGACGCGCTGACCGGCGGGCCGGGCATCGGCCTCAACCTGCCGCTGCTCGACGGCGGGCGGCGGCGCGCGGACCTGGAAACCGCCGTGGCGCTGCGCAACGCGGCGGTCGCGGACTATAACGACCGCGCGCTTTCCGCCGTTCGCGAGGCGGCGGACGCGATCACCCGTATCCGCGCCACCGACGCCGACCGCACGGCCCAGCGCGATGCGCTGGCGGCGCTGACCGATGTCGGCCGACTGAACAACGTCCGCGTCAGCAGCGGCCTGTCGAGCCGGCTGGACCTGGTGGACAACGACGTGCGCCTGCTCGCAGCCGAGCAGAACTTGGCCGACCTCCGCGCCGACGCGCTGCTCGCGCGCGTTCAGCTGGTGCAGGCGCTGGGCGGCGGCTTCACCCCGACACCGATTCCTCCTGTAGCGGAGTTCCGGCCTTGAACGATCCTTCCGTCCCCGCCGGCAACCCGCGCGCGCGCCGTCGCTGGTTCGGCGTCCTCCTGGTCGTGGCACTGGCGATCCTGGCCGCCTTTCTGGTGTCCCGCTTCCTCCTGGCCGTGCCCGAGGAGGAGACGGACGACGCCTATGTGGCCGGCGACGTGATCGCCGTCACCGCGCGCGATCCGGGCACGGTGATCGCCGTTCATGCCGACAACACGCAGCTGGTGCGCGCCGGCCAGCCGCTGATCGACCTGGACCCGACCACCGCCGATGTGAACCTGGCCGCGGCCGAGGCGGAGCTGGCGCGCGCCGTTCGCGGCACGCGCGCCGACTTCACGCGGGTCGGCGGCGCGGACGCGCAGATCGTCCAGGCGGAGGCAGAGCTTCGCCGCGCGCGCACCGACTATGCCCGGCGTCGCGGCGCGGCGGCCGAGGGCGCGGTGTCGGGCGAGGAGCTGGACCATGCCGCCGACGCGGTAAAGGTGGCGTCGGCGGCACTGGACGTGGCCCGCGCCGGCCGGGCGCAGGCGCTCAGCGCGGTGGGCGGCACCCGGCCCGAGACGAACCCGGCGGTACTGGCCGCCGTCGCCAATTATCGCCGCGCCGCCATTATCCGCAGCCACATGCACGTGGTGGCGCCCATCGACGGCACGGTGGCGCAGCGCACCGCGCAGCTGGGCCAGCAGGTCGCCGCCGGCGCGCCGCTGCTGGCCGTGGTGCCGCTGCGCCGTGCCTGGGTGGACGCGAACTTTCGCGAAACGCAGCTCAAGGACATCCGCATCGGCCAGCCAGTCCGCGTCACGGCGGACGCGTTCGGCGACGATCTGGTGTTCCACGGCCGCGTGGCCGGCCTATCGGCGGGGTCCGGCAACGCGTTCGCGCTGCTGCCGCCGCAGAACGCCAGCGGCAACTGGATCAAGATCGTGCAGCGCGTGCCCGTCCGCATCCAGCTCGACCCGCGCGAGCTGGACCGCACGCCCCTTCGGCTCGGCCTGTCGGTCAACGCGGTGGTGGACACGGCCGACCGGAACGGCGTGTCGTTGGGCCGGCCCGCCGCCCAGCCCTATCGCCCGCAATCGGTGGAAACCGACCCGGCGGTGGACGCGCGCATCCGCCAGATCATCGCGGCCAACCGCTGATGGCGGAGCGGCCCGTCAGCGACCGCGCAGCGGCATCGGAGGTCGGCGCGGCCAGCGTCGGCGCGCCCGCGGCCGGCGCCGCCAGCGCCGGTCCGCCCCCCGGCCCGCAAGCCGCGCTCCCGCCCATGCAGGGCGCGGCGCTGGTGGTCACCGCCATGGCGCTGGCGCTGGGCACCTTCATGCAGGTGCTGGACACCACCATCGCCAACGTGTCGCTGCCCACCATCGCGGGCACGCTGGGCGTCAGCGCGGACAATTCCACCTGGGTCATCACCGCCTTTGCGGTGGCGAACGGTGTCACCCTGCCGCTGACGGGCTGGCTGATGCGGCGGTTCGGCATCGTGCGCGTGTTCACGGCCGCCGTTCTGTTCTTCACGCTGGCGTCGTTCCTGTGCGGCATCGCCTGGAACCTGTCGTCGCTGATCGTCTTCCGCATCTTCCAGGGCGCGGCGTCGGGGCCGATGGTGCCGGGCAGCCAAGCGCTGCTGATCTCCATCTTTCCCGCGCACAAAAGGTCCGCCGCGCTCGGCCTGTGGTCCATGACCACGCTGACCGCCCCCATCATGGGACCGGTGCTGGGCGGCTACATCTCCGACAATCTCCACTGGAGCTGGATCTTCCTCATCAACGTGCCGGTGGGGCTTTTCTGCGCCTTTCTGTGCTGGCGGAACCTGAAGCATCGCGAGACGCCGACGCAGAAGCTGCCGGTCGACGGCGTGGGGCTCGGTCTGCTCGTGCTGTGGGTCGGGATGCTCCAGGTGGGGCTCGATCTCGGCAAGAACGACGACTGGTTCAACTCGACCCGCATCGTGGTGCTCTTGGTGATCGCGGCGATCGGCTTCGCGGCTTGGCTGATCTGGGAATTGACGGACGCGCACCCGATCGTGGACCTGTCGCTGTTCCGGCGGCGCAACTACGCCATCGGCACGATCGCTTTCACGCTGGGCTATGCCGTGTTCTTCGGCAACCTGCTGATCTTCCCGCTCTGGCTCCAGACGCAGATGGGCTACACCGCCACCTGGGCGGGGCTGGTCGCCGCGCCGGGCGGGCTGGTGGCTGTGGTGCTGACGCCCTTCACCGCACGCCTGATGGGAAAGGTCGACGCCCGCATCATGGCGTCCATCGCCTTTGTGGCGTTTGCCATCTCCTACTGGATGCGCTCCACCCTGACGACGCAGGCCGATCTCTGGGCCATGATCGCACCGCAGCTGGTGCTGGGCGTCGCCATGAGTACCTTTTTCCTGTCCATGGTCACCATCTCGCTGGACGGCATCCCGCCCGAACGCCTGCCCACCGCCACCAGCATCTCCAACTTCACCCGCATCACCGCGGGCGCGTTCGCGGCATCGGTCGCGACCACCAGCTGGGACCGGCGAGAGGCGCTGCACCAGTCGCGGCTGGCCGACGCGGTGACGGCGAACGCGCCCAACTGGCTGGCGGCCCGCGACGGGCTCGCCAATCTCGGCCTGTCCGAACGCCAGGCGGCTGCCGCCCTTTATCGCCAGCTGACGGGCCAGGCCTATCTGCTAGCGGCCGACGACCTGTTCCGCATATCGGCCATCATCGCGGCGGGGCTGCTGGCCATTGTTTGGTTTACACGGCGCCCGCAGCCGGCGCACGGCCCGGTGGCAGCGGATTGATCTTTGGGGCTGATCTGGGTTCACTCCCCGTCCATTTTGCGGGTTGGCCCATCCATTTACGGGTTGGCCCACCCATTTACGGGTTGGCAAGGACAATGCTTCTGACGCAAGGCACATCATCTCCGGGCACCCGCCCGGACCGGTCGAAGGAAAGCTGGGTTTGATCCGAACGGACGGAGTTGGCGGCGCGACCGCACGCGCCGCCTGTGCCGCGTTTCTGCTTGCGCTGGCCGCATGCGGTGGCGGTTCCGGGGAAAAGGGCGGCCAGGGCAAAGGCGGACCCGGCGGTCCTGGCGGCGGCCCGACGGAGGTCGGCTTCGTGGTGGTGCAGCCCACCACCTCGCCCGTCGTCGCCCAACTGGCGGCCCGCGTGGTCGCGTTTCAGAGCTCGGAGGTTCGGCCCCAGGTGACCGGCGTAATCCAGCGCCGCCTCTTCACCGAGGGTTCGATCGTCCGCGCCGGCCAGCCGCTCTACCAGATCGATCCCAGCCTCTATCGTGCCCAGGCCAACCAGGCCGCCGCAAACGTCCAGAGCGCGCAGGCCAACCAGGAGGCCGCCCGCGTCCGCGCCGACCGCTTCCGTCCGCTGGCGGAGGCAGAGGCCGTGTCGCGCCAGGACTATACGGACGCACTGGCCACCTCGCGCCAAGCGAGTGCCTCCGTGGCCCAGACACGCGCGGCACTTGACCTTGCACGCACCAACCTGCGCTTCACCACCGTGCCCGCCCCCATCACCGGGCGGATCGGCCGGTCGCTGCTGACGGTGGGGGCGCTCGCCAGCGCCACCCAGGCGGAGCCGCTGGCGACCATCCAGCAGCTCGACCCGATCTTCGTCGACATGCAGCAGTCCGCGTCCGAGCTTCTGTCGCTACGCCGCGCGCTCGCCAGCCGCGACGGCGTGACCCCCACGCGCGCGCAGGTTCGCCTCCAGCTGGAGGACGGCAGCGACTTCGGCCAGGTCGGATCCGTCGAGTTCTCGGAGGTGGTGGTGGACCAGTCCACCGGCACGGTGACGCTGCGCGCGCGCTTTCCCAACCCCAACAACCTGCTGCTGCCCGGCATGTTCGTCCAGGCGCGCTTCGCCCAGGCGCTGAACACGCGCGCCTTCCTGGTGCCCCAGCCCGCGATCAACCGCGATCCGCAGGGGCGCGCCACCCTGTTCGTGGTGGGCGCGGGCAACAAGGCGGAACAGCGCAACGTCACCGCCGACCGCGCGGTCGGCCAGAACTGGGTGGTCACCGCCGGCCTGAAGCCGGGCGACCGCGTGATCGTGCAGGGCCTAGCCGATCTCCGCCCCGGCCAGCCGCTCCGCCCTGTTGCCGCCAACACGCCCCAGCGCGTCCGGCCGCCCTCGCCCGAGCAGATGAAGGCGCAGGGGAAGAACGGCGGCGGCGCGGGCAAGTCGGGCGGGGGCGGCTGAGCCCCGGTGCTGTCACGCGTTTTCATCGATCGGCCGATCTTCGCCTGGGTGCTGGCCATCATCGTGATGCTGGGCGGCGTGGGCGCGATCCTGGGCCTGCCCATCGCCCAATATCCCGACGTTGCGCCGCCCCAGGTGACGATCCGCGCCACCTATCCGGGCGCGTCCGCCCAGACGATCCAGAATTCCATCACCCAGGTGGTGGAACAGACGCTGACCGGCATCGACGGGCTGATCTATTTCCAATCCAGCTCGTCCAGCCGCGGCCAGGTGACGATCACCGCCACCTTCGAGAAGGGGACCGATCCCGACATCGCGCAGGTGCAGGTCCAGAACCAGGTCCAGCAGGCACTGCCCCGGCTGCCGCAGCAGGTGCAGCAGCAGGGGCTGGTGGTCCGCAAGTCCAACCCGGACTTCCTGCTGATCGCAGGCGTCTATGACGAGACGGACCGGCTGACCAACAAGGACGTGGCCGATTACCTGGTGTCCAACCTCCAAGACCCGCTGGGCCGCGTGCGCGGCGTCGGCGACACCAACGTGTTCGGGTCGCAGTACGCGATGCGGATCTGGCTGAACCCGGACAAGCTGAACGCATTCCAGTTGATGCCGGGCGACGTCATCGCCGCCATCCAGAACCAGAACACCGACGTGGCGGCGGGCGAGCTGGGCGGCCAGCCCCAGCCGCTCAGCAACCTCCTGAACGCGACCGTCACCGCCCAGTCGCGCCTTTCCACCCCCGAGCAGTTCCGCGAGATCGTGCTGAAGACGCTGCCCAGCGGCGCCACCGTGCGGATCGCCGACGTGGGCTGGGTGGAACTGGGCGCCGAGAACTACGCCGCCCTGTCGCGCATCAACCGCCATCCGGGTGCGGGCCTGGCCGTGCTGCTGGCGCCGGGTGCCGACGCGCTGGAAACCGCCGAACTGGTCAAGGCGGAGGTGGCGCGCGTCGCCAAGACCTTCCCCACCGGGCTCAAGGTCGCCTACGCCAACGATTCCACCGCCTTTATCAAGCTGTCGATCGAGGAGGTGGTGAAGACGCTGATCGAGGCGATCATCCTGGTGGTGATCGTCATGTTCGTGTTCCTGCAAAGCTGGCGCGCGACGCTGATCCCGACCATCGCCGTGCCCGTCGTGCTGCTGGGCACGTTCGGCGTGTTCTATCTTGCCGGCTTTTCCATCAACACGCTGACGCTGTTCGGCCTGGTGCTGGCGATCGGCCTGCTCGTCGACGACGCGATCGTGGTGGTCGAGAACGTCGAACGGCTGATGGAGGAGGACCCGGACCTCTCCCCGCGCGACGCGACCATCAAGTCGATGGAGGAGATCACGGTCGCGCTGGTCGCCATCGCGCTGGTGCTGTCGGCGGTGTTCCTGCCCATGGCGTTCTTCGGCGGGTCGACGGGCGTCATCTATCGCCAGTTCTCGCTGACGGTGGTGTCGGCCATGATCCTGTCGGTACTGGTGGCCGTGATCCTCAGCCCCGCGCTCACCGCCACGCTGCTGAAGCAGAAGGGCCGTGACGAGGCGGACGTCCGCCGCGGCTGGTTCGGCCGTCGCGCGCCCACCCTGGCCGGCTGGGTCGAGAAGGGGCGCGACAAGTTCAACCGCGGCTTCGACCGCATGGCGGACAGCTACACCAACGGCGTGAAACGCGTGGTGGACCGCAAGTGGCTGTGGCTTCTGGTCTATGCGGGCACGGTGGCGCTGCTCGCCGTGCTGTTCCTGCGCCTGCCCACCGGCTTCCTGCCCACCGAGGACCAAGGCAACGCGATCGTTCAGTTCCAGCTGCCCGCCGGCGCGACGCAGGGGCGCACCTTCCAGACCCAGCGCCAGGTGGAGGAATATTTCGCCCGCTACGAGACGGCTAACCTGGACACCATCCTGTCCGTGTCGGGCGGCGGCGGTGGCGGCACCAGCGGCCAGAACACGGGCCAGGCGTTTATCGCGCTAAAGGACTGGGCCGCGCGCGAGGGCAAGGAGAACAGCGCGGACGCGATCATCGAACGCGCGTCGGGCGCTTTCCGCGGCGTTCGCGACGCTCGCGTCTTCGCACTGGTGCCGCCCGCCATTCGCGGCCTGGGCCAGGCCAACGGCTTCACCATCGAGCTCCAGAACACGGGCGGCCTGTCGCAGGCCAAGTTCGAGGCGGCGCGCGACAAGCTGCTGGCGGCCGCGCGCGGCGACCCGATGCTCGCCTCCGTCCGCCTGACCGAGCTACCTGACGTGGCGACGCTCCAGGTCGATGCCGATCCGCGCAAGCTCGCGGCGCTCGGGCTGAACCAGGCCGACGTCAACACCACCCTGTCCACCGCCTGGGGCGGCCGCTACGTCAACGACTTCGTGGACCGGGGCCGCGTGAAGCGCGTGTTCGTCCAGGGCGACGCGCCCTATCGCCAGACGCCCGACAATCTGGACCAGTGGTTCGTTCGCGGAAACGGCGGCCAGATGGCGCCCTTCTCCTCCTTCGCGCAGACCAGCTGGGGCCAGGCGCCCACTACCCTGTCGCGCTTCAACGGCATCCCCTCCTACGAATTCCAGGGATCGGCCGCCGAGGGGCGCAGCTCGGGCGACGCGCTGGCGCGCATCCGCGAACTCGCCCGACAGATACCGGGCACCAGCGTGGAGCTGGCCGGCCTTTCCTATCAGGAAGAGCTGTCGGCGGGACAGGCGCCCATCCTCTACGGCCTGTCGATCCTGGTCGTGTTCCTGTGCCTGGCCGCCCTCTACGAGAGCTGGTCCATCCCGTTCGCGGTGCTGCTGGTGATCCCGCTGGGGCTGATCGGCGCCATCGCGTTCGTGACGCTGCGCGGGCTGACCAACGACGTGTACCTCCAGATCGGCCTGCTGACGACCATGGGGCTGGCGGCCAAGAACGCGATCCTGATGATCGAGTTCGCTGAACAGGCCGAACGCGGCGGCAAGCGCGTGATCGACGCCGCGCTGGAGGCCGCGCGCATCCGCCTGCGTCCCATTCTGATGACCAGCCTGGCCTTCATCTTCGGCGTGCTGCCGCTGGCGATCTCGACGGGTGCCGGCGCCAACAGCCGCATTGCCATCGGCACGGCGGTGATCGGCGGCATGCTGACCGCGACCGTACTGGCGATCTTCTACATCCCGCTCTTCTTTGTGCTGGTCCGCCGCGGCGGGCGCGATGCCGGCGCCTGGCTTCGTCACCGGCTCGGCAAGGACGATCGGGGCGGCGACGACGACAAGGCCGGCGACGACAAGGATCCGCGCGGCAGTGGCGATGGCGGCGGCAACGGCGGCCCGGCGGGCGGTGCGCCCGCCCTCCCCTCCCCGCCCGACCGGCCGCTGCTGCCCGCGCCGGGTGGGGCATGACGGGGACCGCCGCATGAGGAAGATCGCCCTCCTGGCCGGTGCACTGGCGCTGGCCGGCTGCTCCATGGACCCGAAGCTGGAGCGGCCCGACCTGCCCGTTCCCCCTTCCTGGCCCATGGGCGACCCGTACCTTCGCCAGTCGGAGGCCGCGCTGCCGGCCGTCACCTACCAGCAGATCTTCCGCGACGTGCGGCTTCAGCGGATCATCGCGCTGGCACTCGCCAACAATCGCGACCTGGCGGTCAGCGTCGCCAACATCCGCGCGGCCCGCGCGCTCTACGTGGTGCAGCGCGCCCAGCGCTTTCCCCAGCTCGACGGCACTGCCCGCTACCAGTATCAGGAGGGCGGTCGCGGCGCCTCCAACGTGACGGGTGGCGGCACAAATCCGGGCGGCGGGACCAATCCCGGCGGAGGCACGAACCCCGGCGGTACCAATCCCGGCACGGGCGGCGGTACCGTCATCACCCAGCAGGGCGGCGGCAGCAGCTTCTCGCTAGGTGTTGCCGCCACCGCGTTCGAGTTGGACGTGTTCGGCCGCGTCGCGTCGCTGACGCGCGCCGCCCGCGAACGCTATTTTGCGCAGGAGGCGGCGGCGCGTTCCGTCCGCCTGACCCTGGTCGGCGACGTGGCCCAGACCTGGCTGACCTACGCCGCCGATCGCAGCCTGCTTCGCGTGGCGGAGAACTCGCGTCGCATCGCGCTGGACAGCGTGCGCATCACCAAGCTTCGCCTGGACGGCGGCGTGGCGCCCCGATCCGACCTGTCCCAGGCGCAGACGATCCTGGCCACCGCCGACGCCGTGCTGGCGGACCAGCGCGCGCTGCTGGCGCAGGATGAGAATGCGCTTCGCCTGCTCGCCGGCACCGACGTGCCGCGCGACCTGCTGCCGGACGATATGGACCAGGCGCTGAACACGCTGGCCGTGCTGCCGGCGGGCCTGAGCTCCGACGTGCTGCTGCGCCGCCCGGACGTGGTCCAGGCCGAATACACGCTGCGCGCCTTCAACGCAGAGGTCGGCGCGGCGCGCGCCGCGCTGTTCCCGCGCATCTCGCTGACGGGCATCGTGGGCTTCGCCAGCAACGCGCTGGGCAGCCTGTTCAGCGGCGACGCGTTCAACTTCTCGGCCGCGCCCACCGCCGCCTATCCTATCTTCCGCGCGGGCGCGGGCCGCGCCAACGTCCGCTACAGCCAGGCGCAGCGCGACGCGGCCATCGCCTCCTACGAACGCGCGATCCAGTCCGCCTTCCGCGAAACGGCGGACGCGCTGGCGCGACAGGGCACGGTCGGCGAACAGCTCCGCGCCGCCCGCGCCCAGTTCAGCGCCACCGACGAGACGCTGCGCCTGAACGACCTTCGCTATCGCGGCGGCATCGACACCTTCCTGTCCAGCCTGGACGCCCAGCGCTCGCTGCTCTCCGCGCAGCAGCAGCTGGTCAACACCCAGCTGCTGGCCGCCACCAACCGCGTCAACCTCTACCGCGCGCTCGGCGGCGACTCCACGCTGGAAACGACCACTGACGGTCCGGCGCCGGTGACGCCTGCAGGTGCGCCGAGGGCGGAGGAGCCGCTCGTTGACCGGACACGGGAGAAGGCGAGATCGTAGGGGTTAGTTCAAGTCAGGAGTGGCCGTTGTTGGTGGGAAGCGGACAGAGCCGTCTTACGCCTGCATCTCATCCTTTGAGAGACGAAGGCGCGAACGGTCGGTAGCAGCGATGTGAAAAGGCACTTTGCGGATCGATGCCCCAACACCGGCAGCCACGAGCCAGATCAGGATCAACCACCATTCAGGGCTATCTACCTGTCCTCGTATCATCGCGGTCAAGCCATTCACGGCAAGAACGGCTGCACCTGTCCAAACAATCGTTTCGATGAACATACGCACGCGTGCAGGCAGCTTGTGAAACATGGATTGCTCCGACCGGCCTAGCCTAGTATCTCGATGGAACGGGATCGTACGGGAGCAGCGGCGCGTCCGCTAGTGGGCGGAGTCGTACAAATCGCTTTCAGGCGCGCACGTCTCCCATTCCTCCCCCTTCTACCCGCACCATCCGCAACCAGTTCAGACCGTGCTCCTGCGAAGGCAGGAGCCCAGGGTTCACACGCCGGCCTCCGCATCCTGGGCTCCTGCCGTCGCAGGAGCACGACCGCCGACCGGTGCCCCATAATCAACGCTGTCCTACAAGGCCCCACCCCGCTAGCCCGGGTGCATGGCGGACTTGGCATCCCGAACGATCGGCACCACGCGACCCGGCGATCGCGAGCCATTTCGAACATCGGGTTCTCGAAAATACCCGTTTCCGGCGATAACGGTGCCTGAAGTTAGTGAAGTTCCGAAGTCCCGGTACGACTTCCCCCTGCTTCGGCCCCGCGCCGCTTGACGCATCCCCCTTCCGGTCCGACATTGCGTCCATGAGCAGCACCCCGCCGGACCCCGCCGCTTTCTTCCGCACCATGCTGGGCGAGTGGGAGAAGATTGCCAACGGCGTCGGTGGTCAGGTGCTGAAGAGCGCCGATTTCGCCCGCACCATGCAAGGCGCCAGCGGGGCGGCCCTCAACGCGCAGGAGGCGATGAAGGGCGTGATGGAACGCGCGCTCGCCGCTGCCAACATGCCCAGCCGGTCCGAGCTGGAGGACCTGTCTGCCCGGCTGGCGCGGATCGAGGGCGCGCTGTTCCGGTTGGAGGGGAAGATCGACGGGCTCTCGGCGCCGGCCGCGCCGCCGGATGCGACCGGCTCCGCCGGCACGCCGACCGAGCCGGAAGGCGCCGCCGGGGCTTCCCGGCCGACCCGCAACCGCAAGCCTCCGCAGACCGATCTGGCTTGACCCAGGCGCCGGCTCCCGACCAGATGGAGCCGATGCTCCGTTCCGCGCAGGCGGAGTTCGAGCGCGCGCTGGTCCGCAACATCAAGGGGCTGGAGTATCTCGGCTCCCCCGCCCCGGTGCTCGGCGCCAGCGCCAAGGACGTGCTGGTCGAACGCGGCACCATGCGGCTCTACCATTACCATCCCCGCCAGAACGACGTGTACCGCGTGCCCGTGCTGCTGGTCATGGCGACCACCAATCGCGGCTATATCTTCGACATGGTGCCCGGCCAGTCGCTGGTCGAATACCTGCTGGACCAGGGCTTCGACGTGTTCATGCTCGACTGGGAGGCACCGCGCGCCGACGAGCGGGTGCTGAGCCTCGAAAGCTACGTTCTCGACTTCCTGCCTCACGCGGTCGCGCGGGTGGCGCAGGAAACGGGCGAGCGTCAGGTCAGCGTGGTCGGCTACTGCTTCGGCGGCGTGCTGTCGCTGCTTTGGGCGGCGCTGGAGGGCGGGGAGCGTCTGGCGAACCTCGTCACCTTCACCACGCCCGTCGACTTTTCCAGGATGGAAATGTTCCAGGCCTGGTCAGACCGACGCTTCTTCGACGTGGACCGGTTGGTGGCGGTGCACGGCAACTGCCCGGGCGACTATCTCTACACGGCGTTCGACATGCTTCGACCCGGTACGCGGGCCGTCACCGCGACGCGGCTCTACGACCAGATGGACGACGACGCCTATGTCCGCAGCTTTCGGATGTTCGATCGCTGGTCGACCGACATCCTGCCGCTGGCGGGCGAGTATTTCCGCCAGACCACGCACCAGCTGATGTGGGACAATTGCCTGATGAACGGCTGCATGGAGGTGGCCGGCCGCCGCGTGGACCTGGGTGCCGTCACTGCGCCCTTCCTGCACGTGGCGGCACTTCACGACCACATCGTGCCGACCGACGCGTCCGCGCCGCTGCTCGGCATGGTGGGATCGACCGACAAGGAAGAGGTGGTGCTGAAGGGCGGGCATGTCAGCCTGGTCGCCGGGGGCAATGCGGTGAAGCGGCTCTGGCCCCGGCTGTCGCAATGGCTGGGAGAGCGTTCGACGTGAGCCATCGTATCCGCAAGCTCGGCGGCGGCGACCGCGACGCCCTGCTCGCCTGGGCGGGCCAGGTGCCTGAGCACGACCTGCTGTTCCTGGGCCGCGACCTGCGCCATCCCCGCGTCGTGGAGGCGTGGCTGGCTGCGGTGGCCGAGGGCTGGATCGACGGTTTCGTGGCGGAGGACGAGCGGACGGGCGAGGTGCTGGGCACCGCGGCGCTGGTCCGCGACCCCCTGGGCTGGAGCCCGCACGTGGGCGAGGTTCGCCTCCTGGTATCGGCCGGCCGACGCGGAACGGGGCTCGGCCGCGACCTGCTGGAATGCACGTTCCAGGCGGCGCAGGCGCACGGGGTGGAAAAGCTGACCGCGGCCATGACGCCCGACCAGAAGGCGGCGGTGGCGCTGTTCGAGGGCATGGGCTTCCGCGCAGAGGCGTGCCTGCGCGATCAGGTCCGGGGCCGCGACGGGGTTGGCCACGACCTAGTGATCCTGAGCCACGACGCCCGTCGCGCCGCCGCCCGGCAGGCCGCCTTCGGGCTGGGGGTGGAAAGCTAGCGGTTTCGAAAGGAAAAAGGGCGCACAACGCTGGCAGGGGTGCCGGGATGACTCAGTCCCGGCGGAGCCTTCTCGGACAACGATCTTGCGGGCTTTCAGCTGCTTATGATGAACGAAAGCGTGCCCGACCCGTTTGAACTGGGATTGCAGGAGTTTGTACTTGATGGCGACCGCCGCCCCCGACACCGTCCGTCCGCCCTCCGCGCTGCTGGCGCTGACCGAGTTGCCCCGCGCCCTGGCGGAGTTCGGTTCGCTTCCCCTGGCCGCTCCCCTGCTGGCAACGGCACCGCGCGGGGACGGCCACTCGGTCCTGGTGCTGCCGGGCTTCATGACGTCCGACGCCTCCACCGCCGTGTTGCGCCGCTACCTGAAGCGGCTGGGCTACGACGCCCATGCTTGGGAGCTTGGCCGCAACCTGGGGCCCCGTGCGATTGGGCGCGAGGGCGAGAAGTTGGTGGCGCGTTTGCGGCAGGTTCATGAACTGACTGGCGAGAAGGTCTCGCTGGTCGGGTGGAGCTTGGGGGGCGTCATGGCCCGGCTGGTCGCGCGACGTGTGCCCGACGCGGTGCGGCAGGTCATCACGCTGGGCTCGCCCTTTGCGGGAAGCCCGCGTTCCACCAACGTCTGGCGCGCCTATGAGGTGATGACCGGCCAAAAGGTGGACGACGCGCACACGCGAGGACAGCTCCTTGAAAGCGCGACGCCCATCCCCGTTCCCGCCACGGCCATCTACAGCCGCGAGGACGGCGTGGTCGCGTGGCAGGGCTGCTTGGAGCCGGATGGACCGATCAGCGAGAACATCCAGGTCCATGGCAGCCATTGCGGGCTGGGCGTCAACCCGGCCGTGCTCTATGCCGTTGCCGATCGGCTGGCCCAGCCGGAGGACGACTGGCAGCCGTTCGAACGGAGCGGGCTGAAGTGGCTGCTCTACCCGCCGGCTGGTCGGGCGTAACCGGAACAGCAACATTTCGTTACTATCGCGATGCACCCCGTCTGTGCTTCTAGGCGTCTAGTTTCGTGCGGCCTCGTCCGGCTGCACATGTTCCAAGGAGATCGTATGCTTAAGAATCTTCTGGCTGCCACGTCGGCTCTGACGCTGGTCGCCGCTCCCGTTGCAGCGTCTGCGGCGCCGGTTTCGAATCCGGCGAGCTCGCTCTCCGTCGCCAAGTCGGTCCGGGCCTCGACCCCTGGCAAGGGCGGTTCGTCCAAGCTGGCAGGTGCCGGTGCCGGTGGTATCGTGGCGGCGGCGATCGTCGCGGGCGTCATTGCGATCGGCGTCATTGCCGCCGTTCAGGACGACGATTCCGACAGCAACTGATTAGAAGGGGAGCGCGGTACATACCGGTACCGCGCTCCTTCTTTTCTCGATTACCTCTGGTCGCTGCGAAGCGGTGACACAGCATCCTTGCCGAACTGTACGATAAGCTCGCCGATCTCGCGTGCCTGGGCCATGGACCGGCTGCCCTGCTCGCGCAGGTAATCGCCTTGGATGCGCATCACTTCAGACAAGTCGCTTGCCTGAGCCGCCTGCCGCATGGCGGCAAAGGCTTCCTTGGCGTTGGTTTCCGCCTGGTCGATCATCCGCACACCGATCTGCGATCCGCCTTCCGCCAGCTTCTGGCCAGAGGCGCGCATCGCCTCGCCTGCGCGACGGGCGGGTTCCGCCACGCGCTCGTTAAAGGCGGCTTGCGCCTTTTCCGCGCCCTCGCGCATGCCGTCGGTCACCGATTTCGCGGTTTTGGCCGTCTCATCGGCAGCGGTTTTGGCGGCGTCGCGACCCTGGTCGATCGCCTGCTTGGTTTCGTCGGCCATTACTTTCCTCCTCTACGGGGCGCTGCCTTGCGGGCAGGCGCGTTCTCGTTCGCCTCAACCGGCGGCACGGGTCTGGGTTGCGTGGCGAGCGCCGCGTCCTTCAGCGCCTGGAACGAATGGCGTAGCGCGGCGGCGTAGTTGTCGGGATCGGGCATGGCGTCGCGGTCGCAGGTAAAGCTGACCGCGATCGTATCGCCGTAGCTGTAGACGGGGTTGATGAGCCCCATGCCGTCGAAGAGCGGTGCCGTGCCGTACATCCCTACCATCTTCGCCCCGCAGAAATAGAGCGGCACGCGGCTGCCCGGCACGTTGGTGACGACGCAATTATAGGCAGGCGCGTGCGCGTTGGCGGCGCCCGCGCGTGTGTAGAGGCGCGCCGCTAGGCCAGCGAGGCCGGAGGGTATGAGCTGCGAATAGTCGGACAAGGTACGGGCGCCGACCGCGTTCACCATGGCCTTGCTGTTCTCCGCCTCCGCATGGACGAAGCGGAGCCGCTCCAGCGGATCCTCCACCTGCGTGCCGAGCCCCACCACCATGGCCGAGACGAGGTTGCCGAGCGCGCCCTTCTCGCCCTCGCCGCGGACCGAGATGGGGGCCATGGCGGTCAGCGTGTCGCGGGGCAGCTCGTCCTTGGCGAGAAGATACTCGCGAAGTGCGCCGCCCACCACGGACAGGATCACGTCGTTCACGGTCGCGCCGCGCACCGCCTCCTTGATAGCCCGCACCTCGGCCAGCTTGAAGGGAACGGCGTCCCAGACGCGGTGCGCCGAGACCTTTCCGTTGAAGCGCGTCTTGGGCGCAGGCCGGGCGCCGCGAAGCGACACGTCGCCCCGGGCGGCGTCGCGAGTCAGCTTGGCCATTCCGGGCAGCGAGCGGCCGATCGTTTCCATGACCCGCATCGGCTGGGCCAGGTTGTTGAAATAGCTGCGGACAAGCAGGTCGGCCACCTGGGGCATGTTCTCCGGCCGCCAACTGTCCGGCTTGTCGAGCGGGGTCATGGAGGCGTCGAGGTCGTGCACCGCGGCCGACATCTCCACCCCGCTCATGCCATCTATCGCGGCGTGGTGGACCTTGGACACGAGCGCGAAACAGCCGGGCGGCAGTCCCTCGATATTGTCGAGCCCCTCCACAATGGTGAACTCCCATAGCGGCTTGGACAGGTCCATGGGCCGGGCGTGGAGGCGTGCCACCTGGATGCAGAGCTGGCGCCAGTCGCCGGGCTTGGGCAGTGCGATGTGGCGGACGTGGAACTCGATGTCGAATTCCGGGTCCTCAATCCAGTAGGGATGGTCGAGGTCGAACGGCACGCGCACCAGTCGCTGGCGAAAGGACCGCGCACCGCTGAGCCGGCTGCCGATGAAGCGGAGGATATCCTTGAACCGGACAAAGCCGCCGGGCGCGGTAGAGGGGTCGTAGATGCCGACCGACCCGATGTGCATGGGAGTATGCGGCGTTTCCAGATACACGAAGGACGCGTCCTGGGCGCTGAGTTGCTGCATCTTCCTCTCCCTCCGGTTGTTCCGGTTCCTGCGGGGTTACAATGCCGGAACGGTCCTGACGATCCCCCCCTCCCCCCGCACCTTCCGTCTTCCGCTCCCCTGCCTTGGCAGGATCACGGGGTTCGGCTTGCCTGGAATGGTTGCTGCCCTATGCTCCGGCCCATGGACGAAGAGGCCGCAGACCCCAGAAACGGCGGGCCGCCCGCCGCCCGGCCTCCCGACCGCGGGTTCGGCCTGGCGGTGACGGAGCGGCTGGGGCTGGAGCGGATCGAGCCCTTCTCCCTGTCCGCCTTTTTCAGCGGCGTGTTCGCCACCCGGTCGAGCGACCATGTGGAGGACCATTTGTCTGTTGGCTTTCGCGGCACCACGCCGCCGCTGAGCCCCGCCATGGCCGAGATACCCACACCCTGGCTGTTCGGCCGGTGCCTGCTGGTCACGCTCCTGGTGTTCGGGCCGCTCTACTACGCCCTGGCCGTATCGGGCAACGCGCTGCTGCTGCCCGGTGTGATCCTGATCGGCGCATTCGCCGTGCCCATCTCCACGCTGGTGCTCTTCTTTGAGCTGAACACGCCGCGCAACGTGTCCATTACCCGCGTGTCGCACCTGTTCATCATGGGCGCCGCCGTGTCGCTGCTCCTGTCTACGCTGTTGTTCGAGAACCTTCGTTTCCTGACGCTGTTCGGACCGCCCATCGCGGGGCTGGTGGAGGAATTGGGCAAGCTGGCCGCGCTGGCAATCGTTACGCGAAACTACGACACGCGCCGATACCCCTACGGCCTGAACGGCCTGTTGTTCGGCGCGGCTGTGGGAGCGGGCTTCGCGGCGTTCGAGACGGCGGGATATGCACTGGTCTTCGGCCTGCGCGGCGGGGGCGATGCCATGGTGGCGGTGCTCCAGATGCGCGGCCTTCTGGCGCCGTTCCAGCACATCGTGTGGACCGCCATGACGGGCTGCCTATTCTGGCGCGCGCAGGTGCGCGGGCTGGGGCTGGTGGAGACGATGCGCGAACCCGGGTTCCGCCGCGTGCTGCTGGCGGCGATCGCGCTACACGCGGTGTGGAACCTGGACCTGGGCCTACCTTTCGGCGCGAACCGGATCGCGGTGGGGGTGATAAGCTGGATCATCATCGTCAGCCTAGTCCAGTCCGGCCTGCGTGAAGTAGGTCGACTGGCTCGCCCGGAAGGCGCCGCGAAGCCGGAACTTCAGGAAAGTCAGCCAGCGTCTGCGCAGGAAGTGTAAGCGCCGCTGACATCCGCTCTCGGCGACCGGGCGGTTCGCCGCGAGGGCGCTATACCCCGCCTTGCGCCACCCACCGTTCGCGCCTCACATTCGCGAGCCGTTCATGCCTCGACTGCCCGGCCACTAGCCGGACGCTTCCCGCGCCTGTTCATCGCCCTCGTTCATCAGGATGACCAGGCGAAGCGGCAGAGCACGACGCCAAGAGCCGCTGTTCCCGTTGGAACAGCGGCCCCGTCGGCGCCTGTCGGGAGTATCAGGCGGCTGCGAAAGTTACCGAACGTCGACGCGTGCGCAGGCCAGTGCCGATCAGGCCAAAGCCGAGCAGCATCAGGCCCCAGGTCGCAGGCTCCGGAACCCCGGGTGGGACCACCTCGATGCCGTCGGGCAGCGAGAAGGACAGGGACGCTTGGGTCTGCCGCCGATCGGCGTAGAACAGTTGGAAATTGTTGCTTCCTGCCTGCGTCGTTATGTTGAAGCTCTGCACCGTGTTGCCGTGGATACCCCCGACCTGGGCAACGGCGACGCCGTTCAGAAACAGGAACGCGTCATCGTCCGATCCGAGCGTGAACTGGATCTGACGGGACTGCGCCTCGAAGAACGAACCGGAGAAGATCGCAGTCAGGAACGAGCTTCCGTTGTTCTGGCCGTTGCCGTTCGGCGCGAAGAACGTTTGGTCGTTGAAGCTGTTGGTGGCGATGACCTGGTTGCCGGTCTCCACGACATTGAGCAGGGCGCTGGCACCCGGCGACCACCAGAGCAGTTCGCCGTTGGCATTGACGTCCTGCGCCCCCAGCGGATTGCCGGCGCTTATTACCGGACGTCCATTGGGCCCGAGATTTTGCTGCACGCCGTTGTTCACGACCGAGCTGGAGATATTTCCCTGGAAGTCGCGCCCGTTCGGCAGGACCGAGTAATATTGCGCCAGGATGGCGGCGTCGGCAGGCACGGCGGCTGCGGCGGCGAACGCCCCCATTGCGCCGAGTAGCAACTTGTTCACGTGATTTCTCCCCTTAAGGACGTCCTTTTCTACGTCCCGAATGGGTACAAGCATGAACCGGGCCAAGCCTTAACTCGGGCCATTTTCGCAATTTGCAAGTCAAGCTTATGTAAAAAGTGTCGACACCCTCAATCAGGTGTTCTTTTATACTAGGCGTAGGTTCTCCGCGTGACGCCCTGTCCGGGAAGATGCGTGGCAGCATGGTCGCGCCGTTGGTCGGGGCTGCCGCCCGCCTGTCCTACTTGCCGAACCCGAACACGTCCTGGTGGAAACGGCCGTCCTCGATCATCGCATTCAGCCATTCGGAGCCTTGTTCATGGTCCTCGTCGGCCTGATCCATCCGGATACGGATCAGCGCGTCGCGGACGGCGGGCGCCATGAACCTGCCGTCGCCGCAGACAAAGACCTGCGCGCCTGCCGTTATTGCCGCCCAGACGCGCGCCCGCTCGGCCCAGAGCGCGTCTTGCACGAAACGCCAGCGATGGTCGGGAACGGCGGAGAAGGCCAGAAAGGGCGTGACGACGCCGTCCGCCGCCCATTGCTCCACCTCTTCGCGGCAGAGCCAGTCATGGTCGGGGTGGCGGCAGCCGAAGAAGAGCAGCGCTTCCCCGGTCGCGGCGCCGGCCCGCTTCTGCCGCTCACGTTCCTGAAGAAAGCCGCGAAGGGGCGCGAAGCCGGTACCGGGGCCGATCAGCACCATGGGGGTCGCCGGATCAGCGGGCGGCGCAAAGGGCGGGTTGGGTCGGCGGACATAGCCGAACACCTGCGCGCCCGGCTCCACGCCCGCCATGTAGCCGCTGGCAAAGCCGCGATGCTCGCCCAGGCCCGACCAGGCGGGCGCCGCCGTAGTGCCGACGATCAGATCGGCGATCCCGGGCTCCGCCAGCGGGCTGGACGCGATGGAGTAGAAGCGCGGGGCGATGGCGGCGGAGAGCTCCACCAGCTGGTCGAGGGAAAGCTCGATCGCGGAGAAGCGATCGAGAAGGTCGAGCAGCGTCAGGCGCTTGTCCGCGACCTCCGCCTCCCAGGCCTCGCCGTCGAGCCGAGCGAGCTCGCGCCTGGTGTGCGGGCAGCGCGTGTGCTGCCCGGCGACGGCCAGCGCGCGCCGGGGCATGGGATCGCTGAGCTCCACGAAGTCCGTCAGCAACTGGCGGACCGTCACCGTCTGGCCGATCGGAAGGTGGCGGAAACGATTGCCCTCCCCCTGGATGCTCAGCTGGGTCGCGCCGTCTAGGTCGAGGCGCGCGAGCGCGCGCTCCACTAGCTCGGGCCGGTTGCGGGCATAGACAGCCACATGGTCGCCCGCGCGGTACGACTGACCATCAGGCAGCGTCAGGCGGATCAGGCGGGTGGAAGGGCGCGGCGGCTCCTTCGCGAAGTCCCACAGGCCGGGCGCGGCGGGGCGGACCAGCTCGTCGTTGGAAAGGACGGTCAGCCGCTGCGCATGTTCCGGCAGCGCGCGGGCGCGCGTTTCGGCGGTGTCGAGCAGGTGGAGCGAGAAGGAAGCGGCGGTTTCGCTTGGGCCGCTCTCCGACCCGAGCGCCGCCCACAGGTCGCGCACGAAGCCCGCCACGGCGCCGTCGAAGTCGCCCTGGCCGTCCGCCTCGTGCCGGGGGAGCAGGCGGGTGGCGCCGGCGGCCTCGATCGCGGCGTCGACGCGCGCGGGGAAGCGCTGGTAGTTGGGCCACTGGCTGTTGCCGACGCCCAGCACGGCGAAGCTGGCGCCAGACCAGTCGGCGCCACCCTTGTTCTTGGCGAAGGCCCCGGCGTCGAGCGCGCGTTCCACCTCGGTCGCGCTGTCGGGCGCGCGGCCGTTATAGGTGGCGGTCACGATCACGATCACGCGGTCCTCGGGCACGGCGCCCGCGCGCAAGCTGTCGTCCATGGAGCGGACGGTGACCTCGAACCCGTCGACGCGGGCGCGCTCGGCGATCTCCTCCGCGATGTCGCGCGCGGTGCCGAGCGAGGAGCCGTAAAGGACGGCGAAGCGGCGGCCGGTTCCCGAGACGGCGATGGGGCCCGCGTCGTCGGTCGTGACCTGCGGCACGCCGGCCGGGTGCACCAGCCGCTCGTGCGGCTGGCGCACGCGCACCCGCATCGTGAACTCGTCGGGCTTGATCGACAGCGTTTCCTTGATCCGCAGGCGGTAGCCGTGCGGGTCGGCGACGGAAAAGGCGCGCAGCAGCATCGCCATGGCGATCTTGGCCTCCACCATCGCGAACTGGCGGCCGATGCACGCGCGCTCGCCGTTGCCGAAGGGCTTGTAGGCATGGGGGTGGTGCCTTGCCTCGTTCTCGGGGAGCCAGCGGTCGGGGTCGAACTCGTCGGGGTCGGTCCAGACCTTGGGATTGCGGTGGAGGCCGGGCGCGAAGACGTTAACGGGGCGGTCCTTGCGGAGCGCGTAGCGGCCGCCGATCACCGTTTCCTCGAACGGCGCGACGGTAAAGGCGGGCGCAGTCGGCCAGAGGCGCAAGCTCTCCTTCAGGATACGCTCGATGACGTGGAGCTGGGCCACGTGGGAGTAGTCGGGGCGCACGTCGCCGGGCAGCACGCGGTCTACCTCCGCATAGGCCTGGGCCAGCACGGCGGGGTTGCGGAGCAGGTAGCTGAAGGCAAAGGTCAGCATTCCGCTCGTCGTCTCGTGGCCGGCGATCAGGAAGGTCAGCACCTGGTAGCGGATGTTGACATCGTCCAGCCTCTCGCCCGTTTCCGGGTCGGCGGCGGTCAGCATGAGGTTGAGGAGGTCGCGGCTCTCAACTGGGTTCGCGCGGCGGTCGGCGATCAGGCCGTCGACCAGCGCGTTCATCTCGGCGATGTCAGCCTCGTACTGCCGGACCGCCTTTTTCGCGAAGCGCTGCTGGATGGGGAGGCGCGTGATGGTGCTGAGCGCCTCCGACAGGGCCCGGCCGAGTGCCAAGAGGAAGCTGTCCAGCTCCTCGCGCTCGAAGCTGTTGAAGCGGTGGCCGAAGCCCGCGATCGCGATAGAGTCGAGCGTCAGGCGCGTCATGTCGTCGGCGACATGGACGTCGGTGCCCGAGAGCCTCGTCCACTTGGCGACGAGCTGGTCGCACACCTCCACGATCATGTCGAAATAGCCGCGCATCGCGCGCTGGCTGAACGCGGGTAGCAGGATGCGGTGCGCCTTGCCCCAGTTGGGCTCGTCGCCGAACGCGGTGAACAGGCCGTCGCCCGCGAAGCGGCGCACCACGCGCAAGGCCGGTCCGGGCATCTTGCGGAAGCGGCTCTCGTCGCTGAGTTCCGCCATCAGGTCCGGGTCGGTGACGAACAGGCCGACGCGGCTGCCGAACTTCAGCTTGAAAATCCCGTCGGGGAAGTCGCGCGCGACCGTCAGCAGGTGGCCGATCAGCCCGGCGCGCGTGATCTGGTGGAGGTGGCCGACCAAAGGCAGGGCCGGCGGCATGGGTATGGGCGCGACAGGCGGTTCAGCATGAGAAGCCATTACTGACATCCTTGTAAGTAGAGCTCCTGAACCACGAAACGGGTCGCGGCGCAACCTGTCAGTTTCCAGGCGGCAGCGGAACCCAGGCCCGGCCGGCGCCGGTGCGGTCGATCCAGTCGACGATCTCGTGCATCGGCGGCTCGCGCAGCATCTCGAACGGGCGGACGTGGCGCGTCCAATAGGGACTGATGCCCGGATCGTGGCCCAAGGCGGCGCCCCAGCGGCGGAGCAGATGGTGCCACTCGGCATCGTCCCAGGCGGCCTGATCGGGCGTGGCGGTCCGTCCGCGGGTCGCGCCCTCGTGATGGATGGCCTCGATCGCGGGTTCGTAGAGGACCGTGCCGCCGGCCGCGCGGACGCGGAGGCAGAAGTCGAGGTCGTTACAGGCGAGCGGCAGTTCCTCGTCGAAGCCGCCCGTGCGGCCTAGCCAGTCGCGCGTGGTGGCGAGAAAGGCACCGGTGACCGCGGAGACGCGGCGGCGGGTGACCAGGCGGTTCTCGGGGCCGGGATCGTCGAAGGGCGCCCCCCTGCCCTCGTGCACCGGCCGCCCGTCGCCCGTGCCGAACAGGATGCCGGCGTGCTGGACGGTCATGTCGGGATAGAGGAGCCGCGCGCCGACCGCGCCGATTTCGGGCTCCGACAGGGCGGCAACGAGCGCGTTGTCCCAGCCGGGGGAGAGAAGCTCGATGTCGTCGTTGAGGAAGAGGAGCAGGGGCGCGTCGGTGGCGGCGGCGCCGATGTTGTTGGCGCGGGACCAGTTGAAGGGGCCGGTAAGCGGAAGGACGGTGGCGCCAGATGGGCAGTCGAAGGGGACGCCGTCGGCGAGGATGACCGGGCGGAGGCGCGCGGGGTCCGAGGCACGGGCCTGGAGCCTGGCAAGCGCCCGGGCGACGAGCGCGGGATTTCGCGTGGGGATGACGACGGCGATTGCCGCATTCCTGCCCCGCAAGGCGGAGGGGGATCGCGTAGCGGTGGAAGGGAAGGAAACTTCCAGGTTTGGGCGGTCCTCCCCCTCCGTTCCGCGTTCCGCGGGCCCCCGCCCCCTGATGGGGGAGGATCGGGTCTGGTCGAGGACCGTGGTAAGGACGCGGGGGATGTGAGCGGTGGGGCCGTCGCCAGGGCCACGGATGGCGGTGAGGGTGGCGGGGGCGCCGGACAGGCGGGGGCTGTGGTGGGCCAGGCCGAGCAGCGGGTGGGGCGTGGCGGCGTCCTGGTCGGTGACGGCGGCGGCGGCGCCGGTGCGGTCGAGGGCGAAGAGGAGCCAGGCGAGCGCCTCGGGATGGAGGATGGTGCCGGCGTGGAGGTGGAGGGTGGTCGAGCCTGTTCGCGATCCCGGCGCGTCTGGCGCCCCGCCCTCGCGGGGATGACGGACGGAGAGGGTGATGCGGTGGTCGGTCAGGCTTGCAACGGGGTGCGTCAGAAGATGTGCATCCGCCGCCACCTCCGCCCTCCAGTCGCGCACCGACTGGTCGGTGAGCGAGCGCAGCGTTGCGCCCAGCGCGGCGGGGGTCGCGTCGGCGGCATCGACGTGGACGACGACCCCCTCCCCCGGCGGCAACGCCCCCGGAGGCGGGCGCACGGGGATGTCGCGGCGGAAGCGGTCCCAGTCGGTGCGGGCATAGCCGGCGGTCGCCTGCCAATCGCGCAAGGAGTCGAGCGCGGCGGCGAGGGCGCCGGCCGTGCGGGCCGGATCGCGGAGGCGGGCGGCGGCTGGTTCGGGGAGTGCGTCGCGGGCGCCGATCGCGATCAGCGCGCGGGCGGGCTCGGGGTCGCTTGGGGACAAGCGGGCGGACTGGGCATAGGCGGCGGCGGCGCGATCGCGGTCGCCCGCCAGACGGTGGGCGTGGCCGAGATAAAGGTGCGTTTCCGCGTTCCAGCGGTCGAGCGCGACGGCGCGGGCATAGGCGGCCACCGCGCCCGGCCCGTCGCCCCCCTCCCGCCGGGCATGGCCGAGCTGGACCCACATGCCGGCATCCTCCGGCCGCGCAGCGACCACGGCGGCGTAGAGGCGCGCGGCCTCTGGCCAGTCGCGGCGGTCGCGGGCAGCGTCCGCTGCGGGGATCGGCGGGTCGTCCATCGCCCCCCGTCTTGGCGAAGGGACGCGGGACGGGCAATGGAGGGAGGTGGACGCGCCCCTTCCCTCCCCGCCCATTCCGGCCGATCCCTTCGCCTTCTGGCCGGCGCGGGCCAGCCGGGTCGCGGGGCTGGGCGGCGAGCGGGACGGCCAGCGGACGGACGACGACCCGGCCTATGTCTTTCACTCCGCCTATCTGGCGCTGCCGGCGGGGACGATGCGGGCCCGCCTGCGCTTTTCGGGACTGAAGGCGGAGACGGGGGTGCTGGCGGTCGGCGTCAACGCGCTGCTGCCCGACGGAAGCGCGGAGCGGGTACGCGACTGGCCCGTGCGGCTGGGCGCGCTGTCGCGGGGCGACGGTGTGGCCGTGATCGAGTTCGAGGCGCGGGACGACTGCACCTATGCGGTGCTGGGCAACCTGTACGACGATGCGGCGGCGTCGGCCGAGGGACTGACGCTGGTGCTGGAGCGGGTGGAGCGGAGTTCGGCGGAAGAGGCGCTGGCCAGGGCGCGCGCCGAGATGCCCGAACGGCCCGTGTTCCGCCGCGCCACCGCGCTGCTGAGCGACCGGCCCGCCACGCTCGCCGACCCGGTGTCGCAGACCTGCACCGCCGCGCAGTTCGACGAGCCCGCCTATGCGCGCTGGCTGGAGCGGCTGAAGCTGCCCCGCCATCGGCACCGCAAGCAGTGGGAGTTCGTCTATGTGCTTCAGGTGCTGGAGCGGTATGGGGCACTGGTGCCGGGCGCGCGCGGGCTGGGCTTCGGGGTGGGAAGCGAGCCGCTGCCGGCGCTGATGGCGGCGATGGGATGCAGCGTGACCGCGACCGACCTGGACGCGGGCGATCCGCGCGCGGCGGACTGGGCCGCGACGGACCAGCATGGCGGGCTGGACGCGCTCCGGCGGCCGGAGATCTGCGACGCGGCGACCTTCGCGGAGCGGGTGGCGTTCCGGGCGGTGGACATGGGAAACGTGCCGGGCGACCTGACGGGGTACGACTTCACCTGGTCCACCTGCGCGCTGGAGCATCTGGGCTCGATCCGGGCGGGGGCGGCGTTCGTGGAGCGGTCGCTCCAATGCCTGAGGCCGGGCGGACTGGCGGTGCACACGACCGAGCTCAACTGCTCGTCGGACGCGGACACGGTGACCGACGGCGGCACCGTGCTGTTCCGGCGGCGCGACCTGGACCGGCTGGCGGTGGAGCTGGTGTCGCACGGGCACGGCGTGGCGCAGCTGAAATACGACCTGGGCGACCTGCCGCAGGACGGGTTCGTGGACCTGCCGCCCTATGGCCGCGAGCCGCACCTGAAGCTGGCGCTGGAGGGGTATGTGACGACGTCGTTCGGGATGGTGGTGCGGCGGGCGGGGTGATGTTCGTGTCCCTGCAGAGGAGGGTCAGGGCAGGACTGCCATGACCTGGTCCAGGTGCCGGTCCCAGGTGGGCGGTTGCCAGTCCGCGAGGCGGGTGAGCTGCGCGGCTCGGGCAAGGGAGTCCGGGCGCGCATAGGCGTCGATCGCCGTTGCCCAAGCGGCGCCGTCGAGCGGGTCGAGATAGTCTGGGGCCCCTCTCCCCGCTTCGCGGAGCGCGGGGAGGTCGGAGCAGAGAACGGGGCAGCCGGCGGCGAGCGCCTCCGCGACGGGAAGGCCGAACCCCTCGGCGAAGGAGGGAAGAAGGAGCGCGCGGGCGCCGGCGAGAAGGGGTGCAAGGTCACGGTCGCCGAGCGGGCCCCGTTCCTCGACATAGGGACGGAGCGCGGGGCTGCGTTCAAGCATGTCGAGCGCGTTCTCATTCTCCCAGCCGCGGCGGCCGACCAGGACCAGGCGGGGGATGGTGGTGGGCGGCCTCGTCTCCGCCAGGCGGCGCCAGAGGTTGAGGAGCAGCAGGTGGTTCTTGCGCGGCTCGATGGTGGCGACGCAGAGGAAATAAGGGCGGCCGGGCGCCGGCGGCGCTTGGACGGCGGGGGCTGGGTCGATGCCGAGCGGGGCGGCGGCGAGCCTGGGCTGCGTCAGGTGGGCGCGGAGCATGCCCAGTGTGTCGTGCGAGTTGGTGAGCACGGTGTCGGCCAGCGCATCGAGCGTGGCGAGGCGGCGGCGCTGCGTCTCCGCACCATGGGGTCGCGCATATTCGGGATGGGTGAGCGGGATCAGGTCGTGGACGAGGCAGAGCAGGCGCGCGCCCTCGCGGATGAGGATGGCGCGGGTGAGCGCCTCGTCCTCCAGACCGTCGGACGAGGGCTTGAGGTAGAGGCGCGGCGCCTTGGAGGGCGGCACGGGGCGCGGGCGAAGCGCCCAGAGGTGGCGGACGGCGGCGCGGCGATCCGCGATGCCGGTGCGCCAGCGCTCCTCGGTGAAGTCCAGGAAGCGGGCGACGGCGGCCGGGTCGAGGCGGCCGTAATAGCGGCCGGCGGGGTGGAGCGCGGCGTAGCGGAGGCGGTCGGGCGCTCGCGCGGCCAAGCCCCTGGCCCAGGCCATCTCGACGCGGTCGATGCCGGTGGGCGCGGCGAGGAAGGCGCGTGACAGGAAGCGGGAAAGGTCGAGGACCAGCTCGGGCACCTGAGACGGTCGGGCGAAAGGCAGGTAGCGGCGGCTGAAAGCCATAGGCGCGAAGGCGCGGAAGGGCTTCAATCCCAAGCGGGGTCCTCGGGACGGAGCAGGCGATCGCGGGTGCCGTCGACCAGCATGGCGATGCCCTCGTCGCTGCCATAGCCGCCGGCCACCAGCACGCGGTCGAGAAGGACGCGGCGAAAGGCCTGGTAGAGGTCGGGATCGGGTGCCTGGGGCGCAGCCCAGAAACCGTCGAGCGGGCCGGGATGGACGATGCCGGGAACGGCATAAACGGCCTCGCCCAGCACGCAGACGGGAACGCCCGCATTGAGCGCCAGCGTGCCCACCGTGCTGTTCACCGTGACGACGCCGCGCGCTTCCGACACCAGCCAGGACGTGTCGCGGCCGGGAAGATAGTGGAGCCGGTCGGCGACCCCATGATCCCGGCCGAGGTGCGCGACGATGGTCGCCCAGTTGGTCAGGCTGCCGTCCAAGGGGTGGCGCTTGACCACGAGGTGCGTGTCGGCGGGCGCGTGCGCGGCGAAGCTGGCGACGGCGTGGGCCAGCGCCTCCTCCACGGTGTTGAACGGCGCGTGGACGCGGAGCTGGTAGTCGGTGTCGAGCTGGAGCGGCAGCGCGAAATAGGGGCGGCCGACGAACTTCGCGGACGCCTGCTCAGTCCGGCGGCGGGCGATGCCGCGGCCGAGCCAGCGCAGCGCCCAGCCCAGCGCCTCGGCCGGCGCGGCGACCGTGCGGTGGCCGCGATAATGGGGAAAGCGCCAGCGGCCGGCGAGCGCCGCCAGCCCGTGGCGGAAGGTCTGGCGCGCGCGATAGTCGAAGGAGGAAGGGACAAAGGGCGGCTCGCCCTCGGGCGGGAGCCTGGCGGCGGCGCGGCGATAGGCGTCCGGATCGCGGGGAAGGCGCGAATGGCCGTTCACGCCGTCGCGCTCGACGGTCATGTAGTCGGGACGGATATAGCCTTCCTCCACCACATGGACGCGCGCGCCGCGCGCGGTGGCGGCCCGGTGCGCGGCGGCGTGATAGGGGCGGCAGTCGCCGAACAGGACGAGGTCGGTGACGCCGCGCTCGGCCATCAGCGCGTCCACGGCGTCAGGCCAGTCGGACAAGGTGCCGCGATGGTCGGTGGTGGCCGCGTTGTTCGCGCCCTCGCGAGCGGGCCAGTCGTGCCGGTCGCCGCCGTTCAGGTTGACGCGGTGCACGGCATGGCCCTCGCCGGCCAGCGCCTGTCCCAGCCGGAAGAAGAAGGCGCCGTGGGGGCCCTGGAGAAACAGGAACGACCGATCACCCACCCAAGCGCTCCCCCAACAGCCTCAGCCGACGTCGTACCCGTCCCTGCGCGCGGCGCAAGGTCGTGCGCCAGCTGGACGTCCCTGCCCGGCCGGTCGCGAGGCGGTTCACCAGCACCTCCGGCGGGCAGGGCAGGCCCGTCACGGGATCGAGATAGCGGGGATAGAGGATCAGCGCCGCGGCGACGAGCTGGTCCAGCGTCAGCCGGCGGCCGCGGCGGGGGAGCGGCGGGGCCAGGTCGCGGGTCAGGCCCCAGCCGGCATAGAAGGGCTGGCCGTGGACGGTGACGGGACGCCCCCGCAACAGCGCCTCGAACCCCGTCAGCGAGGACAGGACATGGACCGCGTCCGCCCGGTCGAGCAGCGCGGACAGGTCGGAGCCGGGATCGCGGGCGTCCGCGTGGCGCGCGACCTCGGCGTCGGAGAGATGGCCCGCCCGGTGGCCGGCGGCGACGTCCGGGTGCGGGCGGTAGAGGATCCAGGCGTCCGGCTCGGCGGCGCGGACGCGGGCAAGGAAGTCCGACATGGTCGCGAGCCCCGCGCCGCCGCGGCGGACGGACAGGTCGTCGGCAACCTGGCCGATGGCGAGCACGATGCGGCGGTTCTCCGGGAGCATCGCGGGCAGCCCCGCGGCGCAGCCGTATTTGCCTAGGCGCGCGGCGGCGATGCTCTGGCGAAGCGCAGCGGCGCGGGCGAGCAGGCCGGCGGGGAAATCGTGGGTGGCGAGGATCGCCTCCAGGTCGCTGGGCGCGGCCGGGTCGAAGGCGGGGCCGCCATGGTCCACCGCGATCGACTGGGGCGCGCGGAGGTCGGCGCCCAGGCCGGCGGAGCGGAGAAAGCCGTCCTCGACCCAGGCGACGGGCGTGCCGGCTGGCGGGAAGTCGGGCGGCACGCGCGAGGGCCAGGCAGCGACGATCCCCTGCCCGGCCCTTGCGACCGCGGCGGCAGGCTTCGCGAAGACGGGCGAGCCCGTGCCGTCCCAGAGGAAGCGGACGATGGCCTCGCGCTTCCACCAGGCCATGCCGGTAGCGACGGTGATGGCGCGATTGGCGTCGAGCAGGCGGCGCCACCCTGCGAGGAGCGAGATGGTGGCGTGGAGCGTGGTCGGCCGGCCGGTGAAGGGATCGCGCCAGGGACCGGCAACGGCGGCGGCGAAGGCGGCGCGTAGCGTGGCGTCCGGGACGGGATCGCCGTCGTGGAAGACGGGCTTGCCGGTGAGCCAGGCGACCAGCGCGAGCGAGTCATCCGGGGGGCAGTCGACGGCGGTGGCGGTGACGGTGGCGAACCAGGGGTCGGCGTCGGGGGGGAGGATGGTCGATCGATCCTCCCCCGCCAGGGGGAGCTGGCCGGCCGCGCCCGTCGAAGGGGGCAGAGTGCGGTGCATCGTCGCAAGGGGTTGCCGCCCTCCGCCTCCTTCGTCAGCCCCCGCGGACTGCCACCTCCCTCTAGCGGGGGGAAATTTACGGAGGAGGACGCCACGGCCCTCGATGCGCCGGCCCCAGAAGGCGCCGCCGATGCGGGCGGCGCGGACGAGGTGGGCGGCTTCTTCCAAGGGGCCTTCCCCCGCGGAGGATGCGCCCAGGAAGCGTAGTTCACGATCCGCTACCTCCACCCACGGAAAGGGCGGCGTGCGGAGAAACGGGTCAGCCGGCATGTTCCCGGACGCCGGCGACGATCAGCCAGCCGATGCCGTAGGCCACGAGCAGCACGGCGGCGAGCGTGAGGAGCGTGAGCGCACGGCGGGGGTAGACGCTCTCCACGGGAAAGTTGGGCTCGACCACGCGGACCAGGTAGAGCTGCTGGCGCTGGGCGCGCTCGCGGGCCTGCTCGTACGCCGCGGCGGCGGCGTCGTAGCGCTTGGCGAGGAATTCCTGCTCCAGCCGCAGCTCCTCGTAATTGCCGAGGTCCGACGCGATGCCCCCGCCTCCCCCGGCCAGCCGTCCCTCCTGCCCCGCCACCTGCGCCTCCAGCGCGCGGACCTGGCCGGCGAGCGCCTGGACCTGGGGGCTGCGGCCGCCCAGCGCACTGCGGGCGGCATTCAGCTGGGCGCGGGCGGCGGCGAGGTCGGCGGTCAGTGTGGAGACGAGGCCAATCTGTGCGCTGGCGGTGCGGGACGGGTCGGCGTCTCGCGCAACGCTGCGGAGCGCGGCGACGCGGCGCTGGACCCGGGTCAGCGCGCCTTGCGCCTCGGCGACCTGGCGTCGCGCCTGGCCCAGCCCGTCGCCATAGGCGCGCGCGTTCATGGCGTTGACCTGAAGCTCGCCCAGCCAGAGCAGCGCGCGGGCGACGGCGTACGCGTCGCCGGGGCGGAAGGCGCGGACCTTGAGCGAGGTGATCCCCGTCTCGTTGTCGAAGTGCACGTCCACCTGGCGTCGGTAGTAGCGGAGCAGTTCCTCGGGGCTCGGCTGGTCGGTTCGGAGGCCGAAGACCGGGTCCGCCTCGGGCCGGGTGAAGCGCTGGACGAGGCCGATGCGATTGGACAGCGTCTCCACCACGTCGTGCGAGGTGAGATAGTCGGCGACGCTGTTCGCCTCCACCGCGCCGTCGGGGGCGGCACCGGTGGCGGGGGTGGCGCCGTTCAGGAGCGCCGCGACGCCGCCTGCGGCGGGCCGGCCCGCCCCTTGCGCGCGGACCAGGAAATGCGCCTCGGAGCGATATTGGTCGGCCGCGACGCCGTAGAGATAGGCGGCGGCCAGGACCAGCGGCAGCACGACGACGCCCAGAAACCAGCCGCGTCCGCGCAGGAGCCCGCGCGCGCGGGCGGCGGGGCCGGGCCGCGGCGGCGCCTCCGCATCGAGCGGGGCCATGATGAAGCCTTGGGTCTCGGGCACCGGTACCTCCCCCGCGTCAGGGCATATGGATGCGACGACGAAGCGTCGAGAGGGCGAGAAGGCCGATCAGCAGCGATCCCATGACCCAGGCGAGCAGATAGGCCCAGTCGATATAGTCCGGCCGCGCGCTGCGGAACCAGCCGTAGCGGAGCAGCTCGAACACATGGGTCAGCGGCACCCACTCGAAGGCGGAACGCAGGCCCGAGGGCAGCCATTGCAGTGCGACGAAGCAGCCCGACAGCGGCAGCATGACATAGCCGATAGGATGGACCAACCGCCCGACCGACCGGTTGTCGTGCGTCGCCGCCGCCACGCAGAAGGAAAGCCCCAGCGACAGCAGAAAGAGCAGCACCAACCCGAGCATCAGCAACGCCGGGCGCTCCGGCAGGTCGGCCATCCCCGTCGCCAGCGCCACGCCCATCAGCAGCGCGAAGGCGAAGGTCGTGCCCGCCGCCTCCAGCAGGCCGCGCGCGAGCATCACGTCGAGGATGGTCACCTGGCGATGGTAGAGGAGCGTCAGATTGCCCTCCAGCGCGCCCTCCGCCCGGTTGAACATCGAGCGGAACATCATGAAGTTGCAGTATCCCAGCACGGTGAAGGGCACGGGCTTCATGTCCGTGCCGAAATGGCTGGGCGCGCGCGAGTGGATAAAGGCGATGGCGGTCGCCAGCAGCAGCGGCTCCAGGATCAGCCAGAGATAGCCGATATTCTCGCGCCCGTAGCGAGTATGGAGCTCGCGCAGGATCAGCGCGCCAACGACGCGGCGCTGCACGCCCACGCCCGCCGAGACGCTCATGCGAGCACCTTGTCGTAGAGGTCGGACAGCCGGGCCCAGTAGCGTTCCGCCGAAAAGAGCTCGGCCTGGGCCGGGCCGCGATGCGACAGGTCGGCGCGAAGCGCGTCGTCGCGGTCGAGCCGGACGATGCCGGCGGCGAGCGCCGACACGTCGTACGGGTCCACCAGCAGCGCGGCGTCCCCTGCCACCTCCGGCAGCGAGCCCGCGGTGGAGGTCAGGACGGGCGTGCCGAGGCGCATCGCCTCTAGCACCGGCAGGCCGAAGCCTTCGTAGAGCGAGGGAAAGAGCACCGCACGCGCGTCGCGGACCAGCCCCATGAGAAGGCGGCGGGGCAGATAGTCGAGCCGGATCACGCGGCGTGCCAGCCGGCGAGCATAAGGGGACAGAACGCCGCCCTCCCCACCGCCCGCCAGCCTGAGTTCCCGCTCGGCCGCCCAAGCGCGCGCGCCGACCAGGACCAGCGGCACGGACGCGTCGGCGGCCAGGAACGCCTCAAGCAGGCGGCCGACATTCTTCTTGGGCTCCACCGCCCCGAAATAAAGGAAGTAGCCGCCGCGATGCAGCCCGAACACCTCGGCACCGCCCGACGCGGGGATGGTGTCCGGTAGCGCCTGGTACGTGTTGTGGATGCGCTCGGCGGGCAGGTCCAGCCAGTCGAGCAGGTCGCGACGGCTCGCCTCCGATACGGTGACGATCGCGTCGGCGTGCGCGGCGACCGCGTTCAGCAGGCGGCGATACGCGCGCTTGCGGTCCAGCGTGGCGTAGGGAAGCCGCAGCGGAACGAGATCGTGGACGGTGTAGAGGTTCTTCGCCCCCACCATCCGGATCGGCAGCGGATAGGTCCAGTGCATCACCGCGGGCGGCCGGGCCAGGCGGACGGGCATCAACCGGCGCGTGCGGCGGAAGTATCGATCGGCGCGCGCGAACAGGCCGTGCGCGGTCCAGATGGCTCCCAGCGCGGGTAGGCGGTTGACGAAGGGACGGCGCTCCACGCGGCCGGTTTCCGGCACGGGCTGGAGCGGGCGGCGGACATAGGTGTCAATCCGGTGCGCCGCCGCACGCAAAGGACCGGGCATCCAGGCGTGGCGGTCGGGAAGGCCGCGTTCCAGCGCCTCGAAGAACATCACCTCGCGCATGGCGGGATCGGCGGCGCCGGGTAGGCCGAAAACGCCCTCCACCCGATGGCCCATGGCCCGGAGCGCCTCGGCCAGCGCCACGCCGTAGGTAGCCACGCCCGTGCCGTCGGGCATGGCCATGTTGAAACCGTCGATACCGACGCGGAGCCCACCCTTCACGGGTACCGGCCTAGACCGGGCCGGACCGGGCGGCAACCGCCAGCGCGAACGGAACATTTACCATGTCGCCTTAAGCGCAGCGACGTGATCGCACTCCAGGGCATCCACAAGAGCTATCGCGGGCGCGGGTTCGAGAACCGCGTGCTGAGCGACGTGTCGCTGACGGTCCGGCCGGGCGACGCGCTGGGCGTGTGCGGTGCCAACGGCGCGGGCAAGTCCACGCTGATCCGCATGATCGCGGGCGTGGAGCGGCCCGACCGGGGGCGCGTGACGCGGACCATGCGCTGTTCCTGGCCGATCGGCTATGCCAGCGCGTTCCAGCCCAGCCTGTCGGGCGCCGACAATGCCCGTTTCGTAGCGCGCATCTACGGCCGCGACCCCAAGGGGCTGCTGGACGAGGTGGAAGCGTTCGCGGAGCTGGGGTCCTATCTCTACGAGCCGGTGCGGCATTATTCGGCGGGTATGCAGGCGCGGCTCGCCTTTGCGGTGTCGCTGGCGATCGACTTCGACTGCTACCTGGTGGACGAGGTGACGGGCGCGGGCGACCAGCGGTTCCGCGAACGATCCGAACAGGCGCTGAAAGACCGGCGCGACCGGGGAACGCTGGTGATGGTCAGCCACGACCCCGACACGCTGCTGCGCTTCTGCAACAAGGGCGCGCTGGTCTATGGCGGCACCGTGACGCTGTTCGACACCATGGCCGAGGCTGCGGACGTGCACCACCGGCTGCAGCGGCTGGCGGCCTAAAGCTCGATTGCGCGGGGGGGAACGACGCGGTAGCGCCCACGCCTGAGCGGGGGGAGCGGGGCCGGTGCATAGCGCGCGTCTTGGAGGACTGGTTGCCGGCCTGCTCGCGGTGGCGGGTTGCGCGACGGTGCCCAATGTGGGTCCTACGGGAAACCAGATCCGCGCCGACCAGCGCCGGCACAACGCCACGGGTTTCGAACTGTACGACGTGACGCCGCAGGCAGTGGCGACCCTGGGGGCGGTAGCGCCGGCCGGGCGGCCGCTGGCGGCGCTGGCGGCGGAGGGGCGCGTGGACCTGATCGGGCCGGGCGACGCCTTGGCGATCGATGTGTTCGAGGTGGGCGTGGCGCTGTTCGCGCGCGCCGGAGGCGCGGCGGGCGGCTTCAGCCCCAGCGCTGGCGCGACCGGCCTGTCGGCGGTGGTGGACGCGAACGGCGAGGTGACGCTCCCCTATGTGGGCCGGATCGTCGCCGCGGGGCGCACGCCGGCCGAACTGGCGCGCGCGATCGAGCAGGGGCTGGCCGGCCTGTCGCAGCGGCCGCAGGTGGCGGTGCAGGTGCGCGCCAACGCGCACAACGTGTTCTTCGTGTCGGGCGACGTGCGGGCGCCCGGCCGGTTCGACCTGGGCCTGCCGCGTCAGAGGCTGCTGGACGCGGTGGCGCGCGCGGGCGGATCAACCGCGGCGCCCGCCGACGCGCTGGTGCGGCTGACGCGCGGCGGCCGGTCGGCGGAGGCGCGGCTGTCGGACGTGACGGCGGGCGGGCCGCAGGACCTGGCGCTGCTGCCGGGCGACCGGGTGGAGCTGGCGAACCGGCCGCGCACGTTTCTGCTGCTCGGCGCGTCCGACCGGGTGAGCCAGCAGCCCTTCGGCGACGCGCAGGTCAGCCTGGCGGAGGCGCTGGCGCGCACGGGTGGCCCGTCGGAAAGGGTGGCGGACCCGGCCGCCATCTTCCTGTTCCGCTGGGCGCCGCCACCCAGCCCCGGTGCGGCACCGCGCCCCGTGGTCTGGCGGCTCGATCTGAAGCGGGCAGACGGCTATTTCCTGTCGCAGCAGGTGGCGTTGCGCGACAAGGACGTGGTCTATGTGGCGCCGGCGCGCGTCAACGCGGCCGCCAAGGTGACGCAGATCGTGGGCCAGCTCTTTACTCCCTTCGCCATCGCGAGGAGCGTCACGCGGTAGCGACGGCCGCGCGGTACACGGCCAGCCAGGCATCTACCCGGCCAGCCTCGTCGGCGGGGATCGCGCGGACCTCGCCGGGCGGCGGCGCGCCGTTCTCCGCCACGATGCGCGCGAGCGCGGCGGCGAGCGCGGCGGGATCCCCGGCGGAAAACAGGCGGCCGGGGGCGCCGCCGGGCCCCACCTTCTCGGCCATGCCGCCGATATCGGCCGCCAGCACGGGACGGCCAGCGGCCTGCGCCTCCTGGATCACGAGCGGCGAGTTCTCCCACCAGAGCGACGGCACGACGATCCAGTCATAGTCGCGCATCATCCGCACGGCGGTGCCCTGGGCATAGGGACCGACCAGCCGGGCACGCCTGCCCGCCGCCGCTTCCAGGTCGGCCAAGCGGCGGGCAAAGGGATGGTCGGGCGGCACGGCGGCGATGCCGTGGACGTCGATCGCCAGGCGTCGGGCGGTCGCATCGTCCAGCCGGGCCGCGGCGTCGAGCAGCAGGTCGGCGCCCTTGTAGGGGGTGAGCTGGCCGAAGAAGCCGATCCGGACGCGGCCGTCCGGCACGCGCGGTTCGGGCGGGGGCGCGGCCAGCAAGTCGGGAGAGAGCGGATAGTCGATCACCGACACCCGGTCCGCCGGCAGGCCCCAGGCGACGTGCCGGGCCGCCAGGAAGCGGCTGGGCGCGACGAAGCGGGCGACGCCCGCCAGCCGGTCGAGCAGCACGCGCCGGCGCAGGTGGAAGTCGCCCGGCGGATGGTGCGGGAAACAGGCGGCACATGCGACGGGCGATGCCGCGTGGCAGAGGCGGCCGTCCGTCTTCACCATCTGGCCGTCGCGGTGACAGGGCAGCAGCAGCTCGTGCAGCGACAGGACCACCGGTATGCCGAGCGCGCGGAACAGCGGCACCACGTCCAGGCTCCAGCCGAGCCAGTGCTGGACATGGACCAGGTCGGGCCGGAAGCGGTCGCACAGGTCGCGCACCATGCGTTCCAGAATCGACAGGTCGGCGGACTCGTGCAGGAAACCGTCCTCGCCCGGCGGGGCGGCGAGGATCTGGTCCATCATGCCGTCCAAAGCGCCGAACCGGGCGGCGTGGCCGATCGTGGCCGGATCGGCGCGGGCGACGAGCACCGGCTCCACGCCCTCCACGTCGCGGAGCCGGTAGTGGAGCGCCAGCGCCGCCGCCTCCGCCCCGCCGGGGCGCAGCGACGGGTGGCCGTGCGCCAGCGTCAGGACGCGCACCGTGCCTCCAGATATGCGCCCCAACGGTCGTTGAAGCGGTTGGCGTTGAGCCAGGTGAGCGCGCGGCTGCTCGGGTTATCCGGGCCGATCGACTGGCGTTCCAGGTGCACGATCCGGCCGGTGCGGAGGATACCGCTCGGGCGTCCCGCCGCGGCCGAACGGAGGCAGAGGTCTGCGTCCTCGAAGTCGCCGCGCGCGTAGCCAGGGTCGAAGCCGCCCAGTTCGGCGAACCAGTCGGCCGCGATCATCAGCGCGGCGCCGGTGACGGCGGGCACGGACTCGACACCGGGGTCGGCGGGACGGGGCGGCAGGCCCTTGCCCGGGTGCTCCGCCAGCCAGAGGTCGTCATAGCCCCGGTGCCGCTCGAAACACATGCCATCGTGCTGGACGGTGCCGTCCTCGAAGAGGAGTCGGAAGCCGATCGTGCCGAAACGCCCATCCCGGATCGCGGCCATGCCGGCGGGAAGCGCGCTCGCGTCCTCGATACTGGCGTCCGAGTTGAGGAACATCAGCACGGGCGCGCGCGCCGCCGCCGCGCCCAGGTTGCACGCGGTCGCGAAGCCGTAATTGGCTGCGTTGACCAGGAGCCGCGTCGGCCGCCTGATCAGCGGCGCGCGGTCGCGGACATAGTTTCGTGCGAAAGGGGCGAGATCGGGATCGTCGCAGACCAGCACCAGCTCCGCATCCGGCGGCAGCGCAGCGGCGCCCGCCAGCATCGCGCGCAGCAGGAGCGGCCGGCCGAACAGCGGCACGACCACCGACAGGGCGGGCAGTGCCGTGGCCGCCACGATCTCCACCGTTTCGGCGCGGGGCGGTTCGACGGGTCGGCGCGCCAGCAGCGGGCGGAGATCGGCCGGGTCCGGACGACCCCTGCCCCGCCCCAGATGGTGGAGCGTGTCGGCCAGCGCCTGGTCGGCCGACCCGTGCCCCTGCCCGTTCCAGCTCAGCCGCGTCAGGAAGCGGACGTCGTGGCCCTCCACCTCGAACAGCAGAAAGCCGCGGTCGCCGGGACGGAGCAGGGGCAGCACGGCGGCGAAGCCGTGGCGGTCGGTGGTGACGGTGCGATGCTCGCGCGCCAGGCGGTCGGACAGGTCGGGCCACGCAAAGGCGGCGACCCGGGCACCCCAGCGCGCGGACTCCAAGCCGTCCGACAGCAGCACCAGCTGGCGGTCGCCCAGGTTCGCCACCCAGCCGGCGACCATGGCGCCGCCGCCCATCGGCACGCCGTGGTGCAGTCCGGCGTCCGGGCCCGCCGCGATGTCGGGATGGTCGAGCCGCCAGCGGAGCGCAGCGGCGACGGGCGGGTCCCAGGCACCGGCCGCCGCCGCGCGCCCGATCGCGGCGGCGTGATCGGGCGCGATGCCCGCGGCGTCGATGGCGACGGGCGCGACCCGGCCCGACACCGCCGAACCATCGGGAAAGGCCAGCCGGACGGGCGCGTCGAGCAGCGGCAGATGCGACAAGTCGTCCAGGTCCAGGACCAGCAGCACCGTGTCCCCGTCCTGCGCGGCGGCCGGGAGCACCCGTGCCTCCGCCGACGCCTGTCCGACCGCCACGGTCACCCGCGTCGGCGCGAAGCCGGGCCGGGCGCGCAGCGTCGCCAGCATGCGACCGGCGACCAGCTGTATCCGTTGGAGAAAGAGCGCCCCACCCACACCGCCGAGCTAGCGGGGACCGTGCGCCCGCTCAAGCCGGCTGCCCGAACCGGCGCTGGGCCGTTAGAACGGCGAAATGGTAGACGCTGGTCATCCGGACACGCTGGTCGTGATCCCCGCACGGGGCGGATCCACGCGGCTGCCGATGAAACCGCTGCGCCCGATTGCGGGACGGAGCCTGCTGCACCGCGCGATCCTGGCGGCGCGGGCGGGCATTGCGGCAGCGGGGAGCGATGCTCGGCTGCTGGTGGCGACGGATGACGCGCGGGTCGCCGCGCATGCCGCCGAGCTGGGGGCGGAGCTGGCCGCAGAGGTGGTGATGACCGATGCCGCCATCGCCAGCGGGTCGGGCCGAGCGCTCGCCGCCGCCCGCATCGCCGCGCCGGAGGCTAGGCGCATCGTGAACTTCCAGGGAGACGCGCCCTTCCTTCCCCCGACCGCACTGCCCGCGCTGCTGGCAAGCAGGGAGGCGGTGGCGACGCCTGTGGTCCAACTGGGCTGGACCGAGCTGGACGCGCTGCGCCGGGCCAAGGTCGCCGCCCCGTTCAGCGGCACCACCTGCGCGCTGGCCGCGGACGGACGAGCGCTCTGGTTCTCGAAGCAGGTGTTGCCCGCAATCCGGGACGAGGCGGCGTTGCGGTCGCGCGGGCCGCTTTCCCCGGTGTATCGTCACATCGGCCTCTACCTCTACGCGCGCGACGTGCTGGAGCGGTTCGAGGCGACGCCGCCCACGGTGCTGGAACGGCTGGAGGGACTGGAGCAGTTGCGGCTGATCGAGATGGGCGTCGCCATCCGGGCGATCCCCGTGGCGGCCGGGCCGTTCGACCTGGGCGGGATCGACACGGAAGCCGATATCGCGCGCGCGGAAGCGCTGATCGCGCAGCATGGTGATCCCCAAGGCGACCCGCAGGAGGGTTCGTGCGACGGGTCGTGATCGCCCGCCACGGCGACACGTTCGCACCCGGCGAGCCGGTGTTGCGGATCGGGACGCGGACCGACCTGCCGCTGACAAGGCGCGGCAGGCAGCAGGGCGCGGCGCTGGGCGCCGCCTTTTCGGCGCTGGGCTGGCGGTTCGACCGGGTGCTGACCGGCCCCCTTCGCCGGACGCGCGAGACCGCGCATGCCGCGGGGTGGGGAGCGGAGGTGGCGCATTGGCTGGCCGAGATCGATCACGGCCCGGATGAGGGCCGGCCGGAACCGGAAGTAGCGGCACGGATCGGCGAAGCGGCACTCGCGGCGTGGGAGCGGGACGCGGCGCCGCCGCCGGGCTGGCAGGTCGCGGCCGATGCCCGGCTGGCAAGCTGGCGAGGCCTCTTGCTGGCGGAAGGCGATGGCGCCACCCTGGTCGTCACCAGCGCTGGCGCGGCCCGTTTCGCCCCGCTGGCGTTGAACCAGGTGCCGGCATGCGGACCGAAACTGCGGACGGGTGCCTTCGGCGTGTTCGAGAACGCGCAGCTGGTGGCCTGGAACCTGCGGCCGGGGGAGGAGATGCCCGGCCTTGTCCCCACTATGCCCGACTAGGTTCAGGGCCCGGCGGCCCGATACGCCCGTGCCAGGACACCTGCCTGCTCACTCCCTCGCAGGATCGGGATCCTGGATCCCGGCACGCAGGAGCGCGATCGTCATTCCGTGCCGGCGTCCGGGTCGACGTCCGACTGGGTAGCGTCACCCGAACCTGCGCCCAGGTCCGGCGCCGACGTGGCGCGACCGGCCTGATCGCCCTGTCCCGGACTCGCGCGGCCATTATCCGTCCCGGCGTCCCCGTTCTCTTTGGTGCGGTCATCGGTCATGTCGTGATCCTTTCAAAGCTCCGAACGGATGCGGTGGTGCATCGGGTCCGGCGGGCACGACGATGGCGCCGGCGAGACCGGAAGTCGCGACCCTCGGCACCGGAGGTCGGCCACCCCCGCGCAATTGACGTTGGTCAAGACTTTGACCTAGATCATTGATCAAAATCGACCCAAAGATTGTGATTCTTGGGGACGTCGACTAACAAGCGAGAGGACAAGGCGACTTGGGCGATCATGCGCTCTACCGGATCGTATATCTCAGCCGTGCCACCCGAACCTTCGACGATGCGGAGCTGAACGCGCTGGCTGCGTGGTCTGCTGAACGGAACGCCGTCGCATCGGTGACCGGACTGCTTCTCTATGACGGCTCCCGGTTCCTCCAGGCGATCGAAGGACCCGAGGCGCAAGTGACCGGCACGATGGACCGGATCGCGCGCGACAAGCGTCACGATTCACTGACCTATATTCAGGACGATCCTGTCCGCGACAGGCAGTTCGGACACTGGGCGATGCAGCTGAAGCTGGCACCGGCGGGCTGTTGCTCGACCGACTTTCTGGAACGCGTCAAGGAAGATGTGACCCTGGTGGATGACCTCAACCTCCAGGCCGCCTTTATCGGCTTCGCGGTACTCAGTTCGCAGCGTCCAAGGGGCTATACCTGCGCTAACCGTTGACCGTGGGGGGAACCGGCGGCGGTCCTCGACCATCTCGCTTGACCGTTGCGGAGCCGATGCGGGGGCGCGATGGTCCGGTTCGTCGCGCACCGATCCAGCTGCTGCCGGGATCATCGTTCCGGTCCTACCCGCAATGACAGGCGCGAACCTTCGCTTGTGTCGCCTCTACCTCCGCCTAGAATTTCGCCCTGTCAGTCGGGCGTGCGCGCCGTCCTTTTAGGGACTGTGTGGAACGCCGGGAAAGCTCGACTGGTCATTGACCTGTCCCCCCTCCGCGCCGAGGATCGGCTCCACCCTTATCGCCACCGGAAAGGCTAGACGCGCGATGGCCGACGAAGAGCAGGACGCCACCTACTGGATCCGCGAAACGCAGCGTCGCGGCATTGCGCTGGAAAAGGCAAGGCGCGATGAGGCGCCGGCCGACCAGGTGGCGCGCCTTCAGGAGGAGATGGAGGAAGCGGACAGGCGCAGGAAGGCGATGGGCCACGAAGCGGGACAGGCGACGGCCGGATCATAGCCGGACGATCCGCTTGGTCGACGCGTGGTCGCCGTTTGGCCGTATCGGTCAGCCATTGGCTTGGGCCACGGTCGCCGCCTATCTGGCGACCGCGGGCTTGGCCTGCCTCTCAGCGGTTCGGCCCAGGGATCGCGAGGGATCGTCCGGGCTGCGCCATTGCGCGCGGCGCAATGGACGCCCGTGGATCACCATCACCCTTGTGCTGCTGGCGCTGGCGGTCGACGCGCAGGTCGACCTGCTCGGGCTTGCCACGGCCGCCGTTCGCGAACGTGTCGCGATGCAGGGCTGGTATGCGGAGAGGCGGGAGGCTCAGGCCGCCGGGCTTGTACTGCTGATCGCGGTTGCCCTGGCCGCCGGCGGGACACTGCTGAGGACCAACCGGCACAAGGGGGCGCCAGCGCTGATCGCCGGCTCTGCCATGGTGGCATTGCTGACGTTCCTGGTCGGCAGGGCCGCATCGCTCCACGCGGTGGACGCCTTTCTGGGCACCCGCTTTGCGGGGCTGCGGCTGAGCCGCATCGTGGAGTTGGGGTGTATCGGGATGGTCGCACTCGGCGCGGCCTTGTCGCTCCGGCCAGGGCACGACGAATCCAGAGCGGCGACGCCGACACCGGACGCGATCCGGCATAGGCGCCGGCGGTGCTGCGGCCGGCATTCCGGAGATGGTGAGCCCTAACCCTACCACATTGGTTCGGCAGAGCGGCGAGTATCCGCCATTCGGCTTAGACATCTCGCAGGATATGCCCCGTATATACCCCCAGATGACGAAGCCTCTCGCCATCAGGAAACGGGTTGGCATTCACCGGCGCTGCGTGCCGCACTCGCTACACCCGCTCGTCGCAGTCGCTCAAGCCGAGGCGATGATCGCCCACCCGATCGCCCGCGACATGGACTGGCTGGAGATGGCCAGTATCGGGAACTCTGGGCTGTTCGTGGCCGACGTGCGCCAGGCAACCTTGCCACATTGAAGCCCCGGACCTTCGAACGCGACGCCTAGCTTGTCACAGCAGAGATTACCTCACCACCTCTGACAGACGAGGTTGGACAGAAGCCACTTCCAATCATCAAGAATCGGTTAGCGTGCATCTTGCCGCGTGAGGGATCGCCGAGTCGAAAAGGGGAGGCACAATGAAGAAGCCTATCATCGCCGCCGCTCTGGCGACTGCCGCGTCGGCTGCCCCTGCCGATGCGGCCTTGCTTCAGTTCACGCTGACTGGCGACTATAGCGCGTCGTTCCAGATCGACTCCGATCCGACCCCAGACGACTTCTTGAGCGGAACCGGCTTGGCCCTGTACGATGATGAGGACAATTTCCCGGGCGCCGTGTTCGACCTGACCGACCTGTTCTTCTACAACAGCGCCGTCGGTGGCGGTCTCGAAATCTATGACTATTACGCCAACACGACCCTGCTGCTCACCGATGGAGCGCAACTCTACACCGGCCCCGGGGTCGGCGCCTACCTTTCGGCTGGGTAGCTTCGCTCCGACCGACTTCAATGGGCAAGGCACGTACAGCCTCTCCATCGCTGCGGTCGCTGACGCCGCCGTTCCTAAGTCTGCCACCTGGGGCCTGATGCTGCTCGGCTTCGGCATGGTCGGTGCCGGCCTCCGCTCTCGTCGTCGCAGCACCATCGTTACCTACGCCTGATCGACTCCCGTTGGGCGCGTAGGCGGTCCGTCGTTCCTGCGGGAGCGGCGGCCCTTCTGCTGTTATCGGCCGCTCGCGACGCGACGGGCCCGCTGGTGAAGCTCGCGTCACGATTGCTGGCGCTGACCGTCGTGCGGCCGGGTGTCGTACGCGCGGCCAAGTGGGTCGAGTTCGAAGGCATCGACTGGTCCGACCCGGAGGCACCCGCCCAAGACGCGATCTGGCGCGTGCCAGCGGAGCGCATGAAGCTCGACCTGGAGAACAAGGACGACGAGGCGTTCGAGCACATCGTGCCGTTGCGGGCCCAGGCCGTGGAGCTGCTGCACGCCGTCCGCCGCCTCACCAGCCGCTCGCCCTATCTGTTCACCAGCATCCGCAGCTGGCGGCAGCCGATGGGCGGGAACATGATCGGCTACATGTACTCGCGCAATGGCTGGTCGGGTAGGCACGTACCACACGGCTGGCGGGCGACTGGGCGGACATGCTGATCGTGGGGCCGCGGCCAGCGGATAATCTGCTGGAGGGGCAGGAGCGATAGCCCTGACAGCAGAAGGGCCGGCGCTCTCAAAGGAACGACGGCCCATCCATGTCCCGACAGGCGGCTGTCAGGCGTAGGTAACGGTGGTGCTGCGGCGACGGCGCATGGAAGCGCCTGCCAGACCGAAGCCCAGCAGCATCATGCCCCAAGTCGCAGGCTCAGGCACGGCAGCGATCGCGGGCAATGCATGGCTGTGCGCGGGCAGGTCGGCCGCAGCCAGCGTGTAGCGGCTGATGCCAATCTGCTGACCTACCGAGTAGCCTACACCGTTGGCAGAGCCCGCGCCGACGATTGTGCGTCCGCGCAGATCTGGAAGCGCGAACGTCGTCGTGCCATTGCCACCATAGGTCGTGCCGATCAGGGCGAACAGCGCCTGGTTCTGGTTGACCGCCATAAGCCGACCGTCCGCCAAGGCCCAGCCCCGGGGCACGAAGGCGGTCGAGCCAGCAAACGCCGAAATTTCGCCAATCACCGGGCCTTCGGGCGCTACGGATTCAAAACTCGGGAAGATGCCCTGGAGGGCGATCATATAGTTCAGGCCCAGCGACGGCTGCTCCTGCGCGATCGCCTGCCCGGCGCCTTCGGGAGCAGTCGGGGCGGCGCCAGGAACGGTGTGCGTGTGGGACGGCAGGTTCGCCGCGGTCAGCGTGGTGGTGGCAGAGCCCTGCACGCCACCCAGCGCGATGTCGGTCACGGTCGTCCCGGCCCCAGGAGCGCCGTTGCTCGCTCCCACCACTGCGCGTCCGGCCAGGTCAGGCAGCCGGAAGGTCGTGACACCATCGCCGCCATAGGTGGTGCCCAGGATGGTGGCCAGCGCCGTGTATTCGGCGATATTCAGCTCCTGACCGTTGGCGATCATGTAGCCAGCCGGGACGTAGTCTCCCGCAAACGCCCGAACCTCGCCGATTGCGGCCAAATCGTCACTCGTGCCGAAATAGCCGTTCACCGCGATGCCGTAGTTGAGGGTGAGCGAAGGCTGCCGATTGTCAAAAGCAGCAGGCGAGGCCGAGCCTGTCACGCCGGTGGTGGCGCCGTTCGGCAGGTCGTGGTCGTGCGCTGGCAGGTTCGCGAGCGTGAGCGTCGTGGTGGCCGAACCGGAGGCTTGGCCGATGCGGTTATTTCTGCCAACGCCGACCATTGTCGAACCCTGGAGATTGGGTAGCCCGAACGTGCTTCTGCCGTCGCCGCCGAAATTTGTGCCTAGCAGGCTGAACAACGCCGTGTTCTGGTTGAGGCCCTGTAGCTGCCCATTCGCGAAACCGGAGAGACGGCCTACGGGGAACGCAAAGGTGCGCACCGCCCCGAAATACGCCACGTTCGCATTACCAAAGTCATCGGGGCGTCGCGGGTAGATGCCCTGCGTCTGTACGTAGGAGGCCATCACCAGCGAGGACTGGTAGTTGCTGAAGGCTTGGCCGGAGCCGGTGGTGCCGGTAAACTCCACAGCCTGTGCGCCCGTGGCAAAGCCTGCTGCCAGCAGAAGCGCCGCCGCAGCGCGCGTGATCGTCTTCATGAGATGCCCCCCCCGGCCGCCCCCTGACGGCCTCGTCGGACCCACTAGAGAGAGAGCAAGGCAACGCATAGTGGTGACAGCTGCTAATTCCTTACAAAACAGGCAGCTGTTCTTTTCCGAGACGTCCAGGGGACTTCTCACCATCGAACATAGGCGCCCGTTTCGCCGATGCCCCCACTTCCCGTTTCGATGCCCCCAAATCTACCCCCACATGCCCTGCGATGCACGCGCCCGGAGTGAATGCGGGTGAGAAGATGGAATGGCGCTTTTGCCCCGTTTCTGGGTGCTGGTGGCGGCGTGTGCCGCCGCCTGAAACGAGAAAATGGTGGGCGCTGACGGGTTCGAACCGCCGACCTACTCGGTGTAAACGAGCCGCTCTACCAGCTGAGCTAAGCGCCCTCTGGCCGTCCGTGCCGCATTCGGGGCCAGGGATCAAGCGGGAGGGGATCAGGCAGCGGCTATGCCGGTGCGGCGGGTGGCGGCCAGATAGCCGCGCATGGCGGCCTCGGCGGCGGGCGACAGCGCCAGGAACGCGCGTCGCCGGTCGGCCGGGTCGGGGACCCGCTCGATCAGGTGGCGATCGGACAGCAGGCCGATCCAGCGCAGCGCGGTGGTGGGCGGAACGGCCGCCGCGATGCACAGGCTGGAAACGGACACCTGCGCGCCCTCCAGCCCAGCGGCGAACAGGTCCAGCAGCATGTCCCAGGCGGGGTCGGCAAACAGTCCCTCGCCGAAGAACGCATCGCGCATCCGGCGGGCGCGAATGGTGTTGCGGACGACCCCGGCGTCGACCTGAAAGTCCGCGGTCAGTTCCGATGGGGGCTCGGCGCCGAAGGTTTGGCGACGCTCGGCTGCTCCAGGAATGGGATCGCGCCGGATCAGCCGGGCCAGCACCTCGGCGATGCGGCCCACCTCGGCCGCAAGCTCGGGCTCCCGGCCAGGCTCGCGCACGGAGCCGGTTGCCGATGCCCGCGTCGCCACGACCATGGCCGCCACGCGGTCCGCCAGGGCGGGACGGCAGAGCAGCTGGGCATGGCTGTTCAGCAGCAACACGCCCGACAGGTCCAACTGTTCCAGGGAAACGGTGGCGACGACCGGCATGCCGTCGGCGGCGCGCTCCACCAGCGCCAGGACATCCGCCAGAGCCGCCTCGTCCACACTCTCCAGTTCCACCACCAGCAGGTCGGCCGCGGGCAGGTCATCCAGTCGGGACAGGTCGATCCTGTCCGCCACGTGCCCGCCCGCCGCGACGACCGCATCCGCCGCCTCGCCGAGCGCGCCGCCCGCGAGCACGGCACGAAAGCGCGGCGCGGCCGTCCCCGCCCATTCGAATTCCGACGCCATGCGTATCCCTTACGTTGATCCGGTCCCGGCCGGCGCCCGTGCCCGTCCGACGAACGCGCCTCGGCGCCTCCTCGGAGCCTGCCCTCAGTGCATCGCCTTGACGATTTCCTCCACCATCTTCTTGGCGTCGGCGAGCAGCATCGTCGTGTTGTCGCGGTAGAAGAGCTCGTTGTCGACGCCCGCATAGCCGACGCCGCCCATGGAGCGCTTGATGAACAACACGGTTCGCGCGCGCTCCACGTCCAGCACGGGCATGCCGTAGATGGGCGAGGTCTTGTCCGTCTTGGCGGCGGGGTTGGTGACGTCGTTCGCGCCGATCACGAAGGCGACGTCGGTCTGCGCGAAGTCGGAGTTGATGTCCTCCAGCTCGAACACGTCGTCATAGGGGACGTTGGCCTCGGCCAGCAGCACGTTCATGTGGCCGGGCATGCGACCGGCGACGGGATGGATGGCGTATTTCACGCGCACGCCCTGTTCCTTCAGCTTGTCCCCCATCTCGCGAAGCGCGTGCTGCGCCTGCGCCACCGCCATGCCGTAGCCGGGGACGATCACCACCTGCTCCGCCTGGGAAAGCAGGAACGCGGCGTCCTCGGCCGAGCCGCGCTTCCAGGGACGGTCGATCGCGGCACCACCGCCGGCCGCCGCCTCGGTCGCGCCGAAGCCGCCAGCGATCACGCTCAGGAAGCTGCGGTTCATGGCGCGGCACATGATGTAGGAGAGGATCGCGCCCGAGCTGCCGACCAGCGCGCCCGTCACGATCATGGCGGTGTTGCCCAGCGTGAAGCCCATGGCGGCCGCCGCCCAGCCGGAATAGCTGTTCAGCATGGACACGACGACCGGCATGTCCGCGCCGCCGATGGGGATGATGAGCAGAAAGCCGATCAGGAACGACAGCGCAGCCAGCGTCCAGAATGGCCATCCCTCCTGACCGTGCGCGAACTGGACAACCAGCAGCAGGATGGCGGCGATCAGGCCGAGGTTGATGACGTGCCGGCCGGGCAGCAGGATCGGCTTGCCGCCCATGTTGCCGTTAAGCTTCAGGAACGCGATCACCGAGCCCGAGAAGGTGATGGCACCGATGGCGACGCCCAGTCCCATCTCCACCTTGCTGGCCGGGTGGATCACGGTGAAGGGTTGCCCGATCATGGGCACTACCTGCGCCGCGATGCCGAAGGCGGCGGGGTTGAGGTAGGCCGCGACGCCGACCAGCACGGCGGCGAGGCCAACCAGACTGTGAAAGGCGGCGACCAGCTGGGGCATGGCCGTCATGGCGATGCGACGCGCGATCACCCAGCCGCCCGCGCCGCCCAGCGCGATGGCGGCGCCGATCTCCGGCAGCGATGCCACCTCGTGCGTGACCAGCGTCGTCACCACGGCGATGCCCATGCCGATCATGCCCAGCCGGTTGCCCCGGCGGCTCGACTCCGGCGACGACAGGCCGCGCAGCGCCAGGATGAAGCAAACGCCCGCCGCCAGATAGGCCAGCGCCACCCAGGGATTCGTCGCGACCTCGTGCATTCCCGCCCCTTCTTAACCGCTTACCCGGCTGCGCCCGTTACTTGGCCGAGGGCCGCTCGCGCTTCTTGTACATGGCCAGCATCCGCTCGGTGACTGCGAAGCCGCCGAAGATGTTGACCGACGCCAGCACCACCGCCGCCAATCCCAGCCACTTGGCGGCGACCGACCCTGCCGCTGCGCTGGCCACCAAGGCGCCCACCACGATCACGGACGAGATGGCGTTGGTCACCGCCATCAGCGGCGTGTGCAGCGCGGGCGTGACCGACCAGACAACGTAATAGCCCACGAAGCAGGCCAGCACGAAGACGGAGAAGATCGAGACAAAGGTCATTCGGTCCCTCTGGAAAGCAGCGCCGCGTCACGCGCGGTCACCATACGGGCAAAGGCGGCATCGCCGTCGTCGAAGAAGCGCGGCAACTCGTCCGCGTCGCGTCGCCAGCGATCCTGCACCCGTCGGATCGCCGCCGCACGGCGATCCGGAGGCACTGCGTCAACGATGCCGGGCGGCGGCGGGGGCGGGCCCTGACACTCGAAAACCGTCCGCTCCACGCGTTGCACTTCGGCTCGCACGGTTGCGCGGTACACTGGCTCCAGGCGCGTGGCCTTGAGCGAGGACACGAAGTCCCGGTCGCGTCCGCGATTGGTCTCGCGATAGGTTTCAACCACCTGCGGCGTGCAGATCGGCGTCACAAAGGAGCGATACGCGCGGACGGACTCCGCAAACGCGGCCATCCGATCGCTCGCCCCCGGCATGGCGACCGTTGCTTGGTTGCAGGCGAGCAGCAGGAACAGGCCGACACTTGACCGACCGGCCCTCAAACCCCGAGCCTTGCGTTCACCACCATCCCGCCCCTTGTCAGGCGTATGGCGTCGCCGATCTCGGCGTCCAGCACCGGGCGGCCCTGCTCCTTGTCCCAGAAGGCGGACAGGAAGTTCAGCAGGTTGCGCGAGTAAAGCGCCGACGCGTCGGAGGCGAGGCGGCTGGGAACGTTGCGATGACCGACGATGCGGACGCCGTGGCGCTCCACGACCTCGCCCGCGACCGCGCCCTCCACGTTGCCGCCCTGCTCCACGGCCAGGTCGATCACGACCGATCCGGGGCGCATGGTCGCCAACTGGGCGTCGGACACCAGCCGCGGCGCCGGGCGGCCGGGGATCAGCGCGGTGGTGATGACCACGTCCTGCTTGGCGATGTGCGCGGACACGAGCTCGGCCTGCGCGCGGCGATATTCCTCGCTGGTCTCGCCCGCATAGCCGCCCGCACCCTCGCCCTCGATGCCGGCCACGCCCTCCACGAAGATGGGCTTGGCGCCCAGCGACTGGATCTGCTCGCGCGTGGCGGAGCGGACGTCGGTGGCGGACACCTGCGCCCCCAGCCGGCGGGCGGTGGCGATCGCCTGGAGGCCCGCCACGCCTACGCCCATCACGAACACGCGTGCCGCCGCCACCGTGCCGGCGGCCGTCATCATCATCGGAAAGGCGCGGCCATATTCGGCCGCCGCGTCGAGCACCGCCTTGTAGCCCGAAAGGTTGGACTGGCTCGACAGCACGTCCATGGACTGGGCGCGCGTGATGCGCGGCATCCATTCCATCGCCAGAGCCTCCACGCCCGCCGCGGCATAGGCGTCCAGCCGGTCGCGCCGGCCAGTGGGGTCGAGGATCGCCACCACCCACGCACCGGCCGCGGCGCCGGCCAGCCGGGCGGGATCGGGACCCTGGACGCCCAGCACCGCATCGGCGCCCGCGACCGGATCGTCACCGACCGTCGCACCGGCTTCCGCATAGGCGGCGTCCGCGAAGCCCGCCCGGTCGCCCGCGCCCGCCTCCACGGCGACGTCGGCGCCCAGGGCGCGCAGCTTGCGCACCGTTTCCGGCGTGGCGGCCACGCGCCGCTCGCCGTCCGCTTGCTCCCGGAGGACGGCGATCTTCACCTGTGCCTCAGCCCGCGATCAGCCAGATCACCAGCGCCACCACAAGCGCTATGACCACTCCGCCCCATTTGAACACGGAGATCATGCCGCCATAGGTCCGCACCTGGGCGTCCAGGCTCTTTTTTTCCGGCTTGCCGCCCGTTGCCCCGTTGGCCGCCATGCTAAGGTACCTCTGTTCGTTCTTGTCTTGTGGCCGGTCTTATACGGGTGGACTGTTCCGCCTCAAGCCCCCTCCTGACCAGCCGATTCCTGCCTTTAAGCCACCCTTTACCCCCGTCCGCTAGCCCGTGCCCCGTTGTTCAAGGGAATCGAAGGGCGGCGGGGCGAATGACCAGGAACGGCCAGCGTCTGCTGCTCTTGATCGACGACGAGCCGGCGCAGCGCCGGCTGGTGGCCGCGCTCGCCGGGCGTGCGGGGTGGCGATCCATCTTCGCCGCGGACGCCGAGGAGGCGATGGTCGCGCTGGAGACCCCCGACGGCGTCCATGTCGACGCCGTGATGATCGATCACAAGCTGCCCGAGGACGATGCCGGCCCGCTGATCGCGCGGCTTCGCGCGAAGCGGTCCGCGCTGCCGGTGATGGTGCTGACCGCCAACGGCTCGGTGGGCCAGGCGGTGGCGGCCATGCGCGGCGGCGCCACGGACTTCCTGGTAAAGCCGCTGACGCCCGAACGGCTGGTGGCAGCGCTGGAGGGAACGGTGGCGGGCACGGCCGCGGGCGAGCTGAGGCCGTTGGCGGAGAAGATCCCGGCCCTGCTGGCGTTCGACGAGATCGTGGGTTCCGCGCCCGAGTTCCGCGCGGCGCTGGCGATCGCGGCAAAGGCGGCGCGCGCGCGTGTGCCGGTATTGGTCGAGGGCGAGAGCGGCGTCGGCAAGGAAGTGGTCGCCGAGGCAGTGCACGCCGCATCTCCCCGCGCAAAGAAGCCGCTGGTGACCGTGAACTGCGGCGCGCTGCCGCCCAACTTGGTCGAAAGCGAGCTGTTCGGCCACGAGATGGGCGCGTTCACCGGCGCTTTCGAGCGCAAGACGGGCAAGTTCGCGGAAGCGGACGGCGGCACCATCTTCCTGGACGAGGTGGGCGAGATCCCGCTGGACGCGCAGGTCAAGCTGCTGCGCCTGCTCCAGTCCGGCGAAGTCCACCCGATCGGCGCCCGCCACGCGCGCATCGTGGACGTGCGCGTCATTGCGGCCACCAACAAGAAGCTGGCTGAGGAAGTGGAGGCAGGACGCTTTCGCGAGGATCTCTATTACCGGCTGAACGTGGTGCAGGTGACGATCCCGCCCTTGCGCGAGCGGTCGGGCGACGTGCCCGCGCTGACGCGGCACCTGCTGGCGCGCATCGCGCAGCAGCCGGGTCTGCGGCCGCTGGGCATCACCGACGATGCGGTGCAGCTGCTGGCCAGCTATCAATGGCCGGGCAATGTCCGGCAGCTCCAGAACGCGCTGTTCCGCGCCGCCGTGCTGTGCGAGGGCGAGGGCCTGACGCGCGGCGACTTTCCGCAGATCGCGGCGGCGGCGCAGATGGGCACGATTATGCCGGCAATGGGCGCAAGCGGCGGCGTGACGCTGTTCAACCCGGACGGCAACCTGCGGTCGCTGGAGGACATCGAGGCGGACGTGATCCGGCTAGCGATCGGCCATTATCGCGGCCGCATGACGGAGGTCGCCCGGCGCCTGGGGATCGGTCGTTCGACGCTTTATCGAAAACTAGGCGAGCTGGGCATCGACAACGCCGCCTGAGGGCGCCAGGCCGCGAACCCATGGAGTTCAGCGGTCGTACCATTCTTGTCACGGGCGCCGCGTCGGGCATCGGCCTGGCCGTGGCCCGGCACTTGGGCGCGCGCGGCGCCGCCAGGCTGGTACTGGTCGATCGCGACGGCGGGGCACTGGCCCGCGTCGACGGCCTGGGATGCCCGGTGGACCTGCTTCCGGGCGACGTTGGCGACGAGTCCTTCTGGGAGGGCGCCGTCCCCTTCCTGTCGGACCTGGACGGCGCGGTGGCGAACGCGGGCGTCGCCGCCGCCGGTCCTATCGCCGACCTGTCGCTGACGCAGTGGCGGCGGGTGCTGTCGGTCAACCTGGACGGCGCGTTCCTGACCATTCGCGCCGCCATGCGCGCCATAAAGGGCCGGGCGGGATCGATCGTTGCGGTGGCGTCCGCCGCCGGCATCAAGGCGGAGCCGGGCGTTGCCGCCTATGGCGCGTCAAAGGCGGGCGTGATCCAGCTCGCGCGCGTCGCCGCGCGGGAAGGCGCACCGACCATCCGCGTCAACGCGATCGCGCCCGGCGGCGTGGAGACACCCGTCTGGGACGCGGTGCCCATGTTCGCCGAGCGGGCCGCCGCCATCGGCCGCGATGCCGCCTTTGCGGAGCTGGCCGGCCTTGCGACGCCGCTCGGACGCTATGCGGGCGCAGACGAGGTGGCGGCGCAGATCGGTTTCCTGCTGAGCGACGCGGCCGCCACCATCACCGGCGCGGTGTTGGTGTCGGACGGCGGCTATACGCTGTAGCCGTCCGTGCGCCTCCTGATCCTCGCCGCGCTACTACCGGCAGCGGCGTCCGCGCCTCTTCCTGCTCCGGGTGGCGTGTATCCGCTGCGACCCGGCCTGTACGTGGCGCGAGGCGAAGCGTGCGGGTCGCCGCCGAACGCGGCGATCCTGGAATATGACCGACGCGGGCTGAACGGCGCGCATAGCCGTGCCTGCGTGGCGCGCGTGCTGTCGAGGCGCGGGGGTTGGTTCGACGTTCGCCAGTTCTGCATCGGTGCGGGCACTGGACCGGCTCCGCGGACCAGCATCCACCAGTCAATCCAAGTCCACGGCGCCGAAGGGTTCACGATCGGCCGCCGGGGGCGTGGCGGCACCACCTATGCCTATTGCCGCCCCGACGAGGTGCCGGCCAGCCTGCGGCGGCGAGCCGGCGGAACTACCAGAGGACGCCCTTTTCCGGCTTGAGCGGTTCCGGCGCGGGGTCGCCGATGGCCTGGAGCAGATCGATCTCGATCGTGCGGCACATGGCCGACAGCGGCACGTCGTGCACCGAATCAGCGAAGGGGTCGACCAGGTCGTCGCCGATCTGGAGCACGGCCAGGAACATGAGCCCGGCCACCGTCGAGCCCACCGGCGTCGCGAAGCCCAGCGTCTCCACCAGCCCGATGGGAAGAAGGATGCAGAACAGGCGCGTAAAAAGGTTGGGAAAGAAGCGGTACTGGTTCGGCAGCGGCGTGTTCTTGATCCGCTCCATGCCCCCTTGCGCGTTGGCGATATCCACCAGCACCGCTTCCATTTGGGTCTGCTGGATGGTGTCGATCCAGCCGCGCCGCTGCGCGTCCGCAACGCGCCGGCCGGTCCCGTCGAGCAGGCCGTTGGCGACGTTGGTGCGCTTGAGCGACGGCGTGGCCTCCCCCTGCGACAGGAAGCGAAGGACCTCCCGATCCACCGGCTGCTTGCGCAGCTGGCATCGCAGCGCGTTCACATAGGCCACTTGGCGAAGCACGATGGACCGTTTCAGGTCGCCCGCCCCGTCCGTGTCGGGAAGGAAGTTCCGGGCCTCGCGCGCGATGTTGCGCGAGGCGTTTATCATCAGGCCCCACAGGCTGCGGCTTTCCCACCAGCGGGCATAGGCGGCGTTGACGCGAAAGCCCAGGAACAGGGCCAGCACCGTACCGAACAGCGTCAGCGGAAGCGACGGCGCCCGGAATGGCAGCACGTAATAGGTGATCGTGACCGCGCAATCCCAGATGAACAGCAGCAACAGCGGCCGCCACACTTCGCGGACGACGTAGCCGAAGCGGGGAGAGGAATCGACGATCATGGGCAACCCTGCACGGTGAACCCTGCGAACAGAGCGGGTGGGGATCGGTTCCGTAACGAAATAGGGCCGCCCTCCCGGTCCTTCGCCTCAGCCCCCGACCAGCGCGCGGTCGCGCAGCCCCCGCCAGACGCGTAGCGCCTGTACCGTTTCCGCCACATCGTGGACGCGAAGCAGCTGCACGCCGGCCTCCGCACCCTTGAGCGCCAGGGCGATGCTGCCGCCCAGCCGCTGGTCCACGGGCGCCTCGTTGGACAAGGCGCCGACCAGCCGTTTCCGGCTGGCGCCCAGCATCACCGCGCAGCCCAGCCCATGGAACGCCGCCAGCCCGTTCAGCAGCGCCAGATTGTCGGCCAGCGACTTGCCGAAGCCGATGCCGGGATCGACCAGTATGCGCGAGCGATCGACGCCCGCCGCCGCCACTGCCGCCACCCGCGCCTCCAGCCAGCTGAAGACCTCGCCCACGACATCGGCATAGGCGACACGACCATGGCCGCCCTCGCGCGGGTCGGGCGAGTGCATCAGCACCACCGGGCAACGGCCACGCGCCACCACTTCCAGCGCGCGGTCGTCCCAGAGCAGCGCCGACACGTCGTTGACCATGGTGGCGCCGGCCGCCAGCGCGGCCTCCATCACCGCGGCCTTGCGCGTGTCGACGGAGACGGGGGTGCCGCTGGCGGCCAGCCGTTCCACCACGGGGCGGACGCGCGCGACCTCGTCGCCCTCCCACACCTGCGCCGCGCCGGGCCGGGTGGACTCGCCGCCCAGATCCACGATCGCGGCGCCGGCCGCGGCCATGTCAACGCCAGCCGCCGCCGCGCCCGCCGGGTCGTCCGCGTGCGCGCCGCCGTCGGAGAAGCTGTCGGGCGTAACGTTCAGGATGCCGGCCACCTGGGGCTGGTCGAGCCGGATCACGCGCTCGCCCAGCCGGAGCGGCGCGCGCGGGCCGGTGATGGCAGCGTGGAGCGCGGCGGCACGGGTGTCGTCGCCATAGGAGCGGTGAAATGCCGGCAGGGTCAGCGTGCGCCTGCCCGCATCGTCCGCCACCTCATAGGCGGTGAACCATTGCAGCCCGCCCGCCAGCCGTGCCGCCTCGCCGTCCTCGAGGCCGACGGGCGTGTCGCAGAAGCGGACGGGGCGGAGGTAGCGGACGGTCACGCTGGCGGCCCTCAGGGCTGGGTCATCAGCAGGTAGCGCTGGCGAAGCGTGTCCACGGGCTTCAGCCCGTCCGCGTCCTGGTAATGCCACCAGGTCCAGCCGTTGCAGGCGGGCGCGCCCTGGAGCTCGGCGCCCAGCCGATGGATGGAGCCGGTGCGACCGTCGGACGCCGACAGCGACCCGTCAGCCCGGACCTGCGCGGTGTAACGATGCCTGGCATCGGTCACCACCGTGCCGGGGGGAAGCATGCCGCATTCCACCAGCTTGCCGAAGGGGACGCGCGGCGCGCTGCGCGGCGCCTGCATGGTGGTGACGGCGGATTCATCCAGCGGCAGGGCGGCGGCGATGCGCGCCTCGGCGGCGGCGACGTAGTTCTCCTCGCGCTCCACGCCGATCCAGCGGCGGCCCAGCCGCTTGGCGACCGCGCCCGTCGTACCGGTGCCGAAGAACGGGTCCAGCACCACGTCGCCCGGCTTGGTGCAGGCCAGCAGCACGCGGTAGAGCAGCGCCTCGGGCTTCTGGGTCGGATGGACCTTGGCGCCGTCCTCGCCCCGCAACCGCTCGCCGCCGCCGCAGATCGGGAACTCCCAGTCGGACCGCATCTGGAGCTCGTCGTTCAGCGTCTTCATGGCGCGATAGTTGAAGGTGTAGCGCGCGCCCTCCCCCATGGACGCCCAGATCAGGGTCTCGTGCGCGTTGGTGAAGCGCGTGCCCTTGAAGTTGGGCATGGGATTGGCCTTGCGCCACACCACGTCGTTCAGGATCCAGAAGCCCAGGTCCTGCACCGCCGTGCCGACGCGGAAGATGTTGTGATAGCTGCCGATCACCCAGATGGTGCCGGTGGGCTTCAGGATGCGGCGCGCCTCCTTCAGCCAGGCGCGGGTGAAGCGGTCATAGGCGGCAAAGGTATCGAACTTGTCCCAGTCGTCGGTGACGGCGTCCACCTGGCTGCCGTCCGGGCGGAACAGGTGACCGCCGAGCTGGAGGTTGTAGGGCGGATCGGCGAAGATCATGTCCACCGACGCCGCCGGCAGGGCGCGCATCGCCGCCACGCAGTCGTCGCGCAGGATGGTGTCGAGCGGAAGGTCGGCCGGTGCAACCGCGGCGGCCCGTCGCCGGGTTCGTGTCCGTACCAGTTCCGCGACCGCCATGCTTCATACCCCTGTGGAAAACTCCGGGATCGTCGGCGCGGACGGCCGCCGTCAAGGGCGCCGCGGCGAACCGAGTCCGGCCGGAGCCGAGTGCCGGACGGTGGACGGCGGCGGAGTTATCCACAGGTTGAGTCCGCCCGCCGGCCGGGGACTCAACCCCTTGTGGTGTGGCCCGGAGGACTCACCCTGCCAAGAACGCGCGCGACCGGTGCGAAGCTGGCACGGTGGAGCGGCGTGGCGCCGTGCTCGCCCAGCGCACGGAGGTGTTCGGGTGCGGGATAGCCCTTGTTCCGCTGCCAGCCGTAATGAGGCCAGATTTCGGCAGCCCGAATCATCAGCGCATCGCGATGGACCTTGGCGACGATGGAGGCGGCGGCGATCGACAGGCTGAGACCGTCACCGCCGACCAGCGCGGTCGCCGGCTGGACCAGCGCGGGCACGAAGCGGCCGTCCACCAGCACATGGCCGGGCACGACGGGAAGCGCCGCCACCGCGCGCGCCATGGCGGCGAGCGTGGCGTGATGGACGTTGAGGCGGTCCAGTTCCTCCGGCCAGACCTCCGCCACGCCCACCACCGCGCAAGCACGGATCGCGACGGCCAGCCGCTCGCGCGTCGCCGGCGACAGGCGCTTGGAGTCGGTGATGCCTTCCGGAAAGCCGGCGGCGGGCAGGATCACGGCGGCAGCCACCACGGGTCCCGCCAGCGGACCGCGCCCCACCTCGTCTACGCCGGCCACGGGACCGGGCAGGCGCGCCTCGCGCGACAGGTCGGGCGTGGGGCGGGTCACGCGGGGGCCATGACGTCGAAGGGCGCTTTGCCAAGGGCGTGCCCCATGGGACCGTGACCGCCGCCGATGCCCGGCGCCGCCGCGAGCGCCGCCCGAACGAACAGGCGCGCCCGGGCCACCGCGGCGGTCAGCGACAGCCCCTCCGCAAGACCGGCCGCGATGCCGCTGGCGAGCGTGCAGCCGGTGCCGTGGCTGTGGGCCGTGTCGATGCGCGGGTCCGACCAGCGCGTCTCCGTGCCGTCCGCCTCGACCAGCCGGTCAGTGATCGTGTCCCCGTCCGCGTGGCCACCCTTGACCAGGAGCGCGGCGGTGCCTGCACGAACGGTCCCCTCCCCGCCGAGCGCCTCGAGTTCCGGGAGGTTGGGCGTCACCACAGTCGCCAGCCGCATCAGCCGGCCGAACGCGGCCACCGTTTCCGCGTTCGCCAGCACGGAACCGCTGGTGGCAACCATCACGGGATCGAACACGATCGGCAGGCCCGTGCCGTCCAGCCGTTCGGCGAGCGCGTTCGCCGTGTCGGCCGATCCGATCATGCCGATCTTGACCGCATCCGCGCCCAGGTCGCACAGCACGCTGTCCACCTGCGCCAGCACCATCCCGGTCGGGACCGGATGCACGGCCTGCACGCCCAGCGTGTTCTGCGCGGTGACGGCGGTGATCGCGGTCATGGGATGGCCGCCCAGCATGGTGACGGTGCGGATGTCCGCCTGGATGCCGGCACCTCCGCCTGAATCAGAGCCGGCGACGATCAGGACGCGAGGTATGCGGAGGTGGGGGATCATGCGCCGATCCCGAACAAGCCTGTCCCAACATGGGACGAAGTTGAGGAAGTTGAGACGTGCGCACGTCTCAACTTGAGGTCGGAGGACGGGCTCGGACGGATCATGCCGGCGGCATGGCACGGCGCGCCCATGTAGGACAGACGGGCGAGGCTAGAGCGGGGGCAGCGAGAGCTGCGGTGGCGGCGGGATCGGGGCGCCGTGCCGTTCGGCCAGGAACGCCTCCAACCCAGCGCGGTCGGGCATGGCGGCGAGCAGCCCATGGGGCAGCCACACCGCCTCCATGCCGTTGAAGATCAGGAACAGGCAGGTCCTGCCCTGCCGCACGTCGGTGAGCGTTGGCCAGGAGAGACGGACGGTCCGTCGGTCGTTGCCGACGAGCAGCGCTTCCTCGCCGAAGCCCAGACGCTGCGGCCCAACGACAGCGGACGCCCCCGAGTGGAGCCGAGCCAGGATCGCGGCGTAGCGGAAGCTGGTGCCCACGACACAGAGTATCGCCGTCGCCACGATCAGGCCAAGCAGGGTCAGCAGGGTCGTGCGACCGCCGAACAGGAAGGGCTCAATCCCCTCTACCCCCAGCGACAGCGACGCTCGGACCCGGGTGTAGGAAAGGAGAAGGCCGACCAGCACGCCCAGCAGCCCGAAGCCCAGCCAGGTCAGCCAGCGGCGCCATCGCGGCCGGCGCCCGGCCGGACGGAGGAACAGTTCCTGCATCTCGACATAGGTGCCCATGTCGATGCCGGGCACATCGAGCGCGTGGCGGACGGGGCCGATCGCGAAAGGCGCCGGATCGACGGGCGCCGAAGCGGCCGGAACGGACACCGCCGCCCGGCTCCAGGGCCCCTCGCCCGCCGTCACGCCGCCGCGCGCGTCACCGCGTCGCAGATTCGGGCGACGACCTGCTCCACCTCGGCGGGATCCTCGCCCTCGGCCATGACGCGGATCACGGGTTCGGTGCCGGACGGGCGTATGACCAGCCGCCCGCGACCGGCCAGCGCCGCCTCCGCCTCCGCGATGCTGCTGCGCACGACCTCGGTCTCCAGCGGCCGGCCGCCGCCGAAGCGGACGTTGCGAAGGAGCTGCGGCAGGGGATCGAAGCGGTGCAGCACCTCCGACGCGGGCGCGCCCGCGCGCTTCACCTCGGCCAGCACCTGAAGCGCGGCGACCAGCCCGTCGCCGGTGGTCGCATAGTCGGACAGGATGATGTGCCCCGACTGCTCGCCGCCCACATTGTGGCCGCGCGCGCGCATCGCCTCCAGCACGTGGCGGTCGCCGACCTTGGTGCGGACCAGGCCAAGCCCCTGGGCGGACAGGTGGCGTTCCAGGCCCAGGTTGCTCATCACGGTGGCGACCAGCCCCCCGCCCTTCAGCCGGCCCGCGCGCGCCCAGGCGGCGGCGATGGTCGCCATCAGCTGGTCGCCGTCGATCACGCGGCCGCCCTCGTCCACCACGATCAGCCGGTCCGCGTCGCCGTCCAGCGCGATCCCGATGTCCGCGCCCACGCCCACCACCGTCTCGCTCAAGGTCTGGGGCGAGGTTGAGCCGACGCCGTCGTTGATGTTTCGGCCGTCGGGATGGTTGCCGATCGTCAGCAGGTCGGCGCCCAGTTCCCACAAGGCTTCCGGCGCGACCTTGTAGGCGGCGCCGTTGGCGCAATCGATCACGACCTTCAGCCCGTCCAGCCGCTGGTTCTCGGGAAAGGTCGACTTGGCGAAGTGGATGTAGCGGCCGGCCGCGTCGTCGATGCGACGCGCGCGGCCGATATTGGCGGCGGGGGCGAGCGGCACCTCGCTCTCGAGCATCGCCTCGATCGCTTCCTCCGCCTCGTCGGAGAGCTTGAAGCCGTCCGGGCCGAACAGCTTGATGCCGTTGTCGGCGAAGGGGTTGTGGCTGGCCGAGATCATCACGCCTAGGTCGGCGCGCATCGAGTGGGTCAGCATGGCGATGGCCGGCGTCGGCAGCGGGCCCGTCATCACCACGTCCATGCCGACGCTGGTGAAGCCCGCCACCAGCGCGGATTCGAGCATATAGCCCGACAGGCGCGTGTCCTTTCCGATCACCACGCGGTGGCGGTGGTCACCGCGCAGGAAATAGGCCCCCGCCGCCATGCCGACGCGCATGGCCAGCGCCGCCGACATGTTGGCGCCGTTGGTGAGACCGCGAATACCGTCCGTGCCGAAATATTTTCTTGCCATACGATGCCTTGTCCGGCCGTTATCGCCCCATTGCCGCAGTCAATAGCGGGGAAGCGGTGAAAGGGCGAGCATGGCACGGGCACGTTTGAGAAGCGCGGCATGAGCAGGGCGACGCGCATCCTGCTGAGCTTGGTCGCGGGGCTGGTCGGCGGCGTGGCGCTGGCCGCCGCGTCGGCGCCCGCCGCGGGCGTGGCGATCGCGGTGGCGGGTCCGGTGGGCACGGCCTGGCTGAACGGGCTCCAGATGACGGTGGTGCCGCTGGTCGTGTCGCTGCTGGTGACGGGCGTGGCCGAGACGGCGGAGGCGGCGGGCGCGGGGCGCGTGACCGCCCGCATGGTGACGCTGATCGTGGCGGCGGTGCTGGTGACGGGAACGGTGGGCGCGCTGGTGACGCCCTTGATCCTGGAGATGTTTCCCGTGCCGGTGGACGCCGCCGCCGCGCTGCGCGGCGCCCTGGCGACGGCGGGCGACGTGCCCGCGCCGCCCGCCATGAGCGACTTCTTCACGACGCTGGTCCCCACCAACGTCGTGTCGGCGGCGGCGAACAGCGCGTTCCTGCCGCTGATCGTGTTCACCCTGGCCTTCGCGTTCGCCGCGACGCGCATCGGCGAGGCGGAACGCGCGCGGATCGTGGAACTGTTCCGCGCGGTACGCGACGCGACGCTGGTGCTGATCGACTGGGTGCTGTGGCTGGCGCCGATCGGCGTGTTCGCGCTGGCGCTGGTGGTGGGCGCGCGCGCCGGGCTGGCCGCGTTCGGAGCCTTGGTCCACTACATCCTGGTCATCTCGTCGGTGGGCGTGCTGATCGTGGCTGCATCCTACGTGCTGGGCAGCGTGGGCGGGCGGGTGAGCCCCATGCGCTTCGCCCGCGCGCTGCTGCCGGTGCAGGCGGTGGCGATCAGCACGCAATCGTCGCTCGCCTGCCTGCCCGCCATGCTGAAGGCGGCAACGGGGCTGGGCGCGACCGAACGGACGGCGGGCGTGGCGCTGCCGCTGGCGGTGGCCATGTTCCGCGCCACCCAGCCGGCCATGAACATCGCCATCTGCCTCTACATCGCGCACTGGTTCGGCCGCCCGGTCGCGCCCGGCCAGCTGATGGCGGCGGTCGCGGTGGCGGCTTTGGTGTCGCTGGGATCGGTCAGCCTGCCCGCACAGATCACGCTGTTCGCGTCCGTCGCGCCGCCCGCGGTGGTGCTGGGCCTGCCGCTGGAGCCGATCGGCCTGTTCATCGCGGTGGAGACGATTCCCGACATCTTCCGCACATTGGGGAATGCCAGCATGGACCTGGCAGCGACCATGACCGTTTCCGCCCGCGAGGATCGCGGAGAACACGTCCATGAAGTACCGATCACTGGGACCTGAGTTCGAGGTGTCGGCGCTGGGCCTGGGCTGCATGCCCATGGCGGGCGTCGGCGCCAACATGTACGGCGCCGCCGACGAGGCGGAGAGCATCGCCACCATCCACCGCGCGCTGGACCTGGGCGTGACGCTGTTCGACACGGCCGAGATCTACGGCCCCCGCACCAACGAGGAGATCGTGGGTCGCGCACTCCGGGGCGCACGCGACCGCGCGGTGATCGCGACCAAGTTCGGCTTTCGCTACGACGAGGGTGGGCGGATGAGCGGCGTGGACTCGACGCCCGACAATGTCCGTCGCGCGTGCGAAGGTTCGCTGAGGCGGCTGGGCGTGGAGACGATCGACCTGCTGTATCAGCATCGCGTCGATCCCAACGTGCCCATCGAGGACACGGTGGGCGCGATGGGCGAGCTGGTGCGCGAGGGCAAGGTCCGGCACCTGGGCCTGTCCGAAGCGGGCGCCGACACGATCCGGCGCGCCGCGGCGACGCACCCGATCCACGCGCTGCAATCCGAATATTCGCTGTGGGAACGCGACGTGGAGGCGGAGATCCTGCCGCTGTGTCGCGAACTCGGGATCGGCTTCGTGCCCTATAGCCCGCTCGGCCGCGGCTTCCTGACGGGGGCGATCACGTCGCGCGACGACCTGCCCGAGGGCGATTACCGCCGCAACGACCCGCGCTATTCGGAGGAGAATTTCGCACAGAATCTGCGCATCGTGGCCGCGGTAAAGGCGGTGGCGGAACGCCACGGTGCCAGCCCGGCGCAGGTGGCGCTCGCCTGGCTACTGGCGCAGGGCGACGACGTGGTGCCGATCCCCGGCTCCAAGCGTCGCGTGACGCTGGAAGACAGCATGAAGGCGGCCGAGCTGCAGCTGAGCGCGACGGACCTGGAGGAACTCGACCGGGCCGCGCCGCGCGGCGGCACGGCCGGACCGCGCTATGGCGAGCGGGCGATGGCCATGGTCCGGCGCTGAAGCGCCGCGGGGCCATGGTCCGGCGCTGAGACGGAGCCGGGTCCGTGGCCCGGCTCCGATCCGCGCGGAGAAACGATCCCAACCATCGCAGCACGGCGGTCAGGCCGCTTGCGTCACCGCGCGCCTGCGACGGCGGATCGCGGCGCCCGTCGCGCCGAAGCCGGCGAGCATCACAGCCCAGCTCGCCGGTTCCGGCACGGCGGCGGGGGAAGCGTCGGCAATGGTCAGCGTGTAGCGGCCGGCACCCTGATATTCGGTCAGCTGAAAGGTGCCGGTGCCGAACACGGGTGCCTGCACCGTGCCCGAGTAGAGCTGCGGCCCGTCGGCCACGAGGAAGGGGCTGAAGTCCTCATAATCGATGATGCTGAGCCCGCCGCCGAGGCTGGCGTCGAAGAAGGCGATGTCGGCCAAGCCGCCGCCGTCCGCGGCGTCCACGTCCACGTCCCACAGAACCAACCCGGTCCCGCCGAGATACTCGTCCGGCGTCGGAGCGGAGTCGATGGTGAAGCTAGCCTGATAGTCGCCCGAGATGGTGAAGGTAAGGAGCGCCGCATCGGCAGAGGCGGGCACGAGCGCGGCAGCCGCAAACGCGGCAAGGAGGGACAGCTTGGCCATGGATTCCCCTTTTGTGGACCGGCGACGTGCCGGCAGGCCATGCTATCCCCCGGAACTGGCGGCGACCAACGCGGCGTCAACCATTCGCCGCGCTCCCTACCCCACCCATCGCCATATGCCTGCGGGCCAGCCGGCGAGCGGGATGTGCGCCCAGGTGGCGGCTAGCCACACGACCAGCCCGCCGCCCAGGGCATGACCGCCGAAGCGCCCGAGGCGCGCGCGGCCCATGGCGACGGCCGCAAAGGGCCAATAGCTGGTCCGCCGTTCCCATTCCGGCCAGCTGTCGGGCTGGAGCGCGCGCTTCTTGCGGTCCTGCATATGCGCACCGACCAGCGCCAAGAGCGCGACCGCGGCGACCAGCACCAGGTTCGCGGGCGTCGCATAGACCAGCGCATGGGCCAGCGCCCATAGCGCGAAGGACCACATCATGGGGTGGCGCGTCACGGCAAACACGCCCCGAGGCGTAGGAAGCACCGGCGGGAGTGCCTGCGTCGCGGCGCCGGGATTGGGCAGCGCGGGGTTGCCGACCAGCGATCCCATCAGCAGCACGCTGGCCACCAGCATGATCGCGGTCGCCAGAGCCCAGAGGCCGTCGCCCGCGGGCCAGAGCGGCGCCTGTTCGGGCGCGGCGCGATAGGCCCAGACCAGCCAGCCAAGCGTCAGGAAGGCGACCGCCGAGTAGAGGCCCAGGAAGCCGCCTTCGCCCAGCCGCCGCACAAGGGCCGAGCGAAGCGGGTGGGAGAGCAGGAAGTGGGTGCCCACAAAGGCACCGGACGCGAGCACCACTTCCTCCATCGCTTTCCCCTCCCTTGGTTACTGCACGCCGTGCATCCAGCGCCGGATCAGCGGCGAGATCAGGATCAGCAGCGCGCCGACCGCCGCCGAGACGAGGCCGATGGTCCAGAACACGCCGTTATAGGTTTCCAAGGAGACGCGCAGGTTGGTCACCTGCCCGCCCACCGTCTCCACGGAGGCGACCTGGGCCACCACGCCCGCCACATATTGCGCGACGGAGATGGACAGGAACCAGACGCCCATCATCAGCCCCACGATGCGCGCGATCGACAGCTTGGTTATCATCGACAGGCCGACCGGCGAGATGCACAGCTCGGCGACCGAGTGGATCAGGTACAGGCCCGCCAGCCACCAGATCGCGACCTTGAAGTCGGGACCCGCGAACTGCCCGCCCCAGACCAGGAACAGGAAGCCCGCGCCCACCCCGATCAGCGCGCCGCCGAACTTCACGGGGATGGACGGCTCCAGCCCGCGCTTCGCCAGGCCCGTCCACAGCGCGCTCATGATGGGCGCGAAGAGCACGATAAAGAAGGCGTTGAAGAACTGCGTCTGGCCGGCCGAGATGGGGATGCCGAAGATGTCCAGCTGCGTGTTGCGGTCCGCGAACAGCGTCAGCGAGGAGCCCGCCTGCTCGAACAGAGTCCAGAACACGACGTTGAACACGATCAGCACCATAGCGGCCAGCATCATCTGGAACTCGGCCCTGGTGCCCTTGGCAGCCGACCAGGCCAGGATGCCGGGGACAGCCACCAGAAAGGTGCCGAACAGCAGCTTGCCCATGATGGGCAGGCCCGCGACATAGCCCAGTATGCCCTCGCCCGCGACCGGCTCCGGCGCGTTCATCAGGTTGGTGAAAAGCAGGTAGAAGAGCGGCACGCCCAGTGTCGCCAGCGAAAAGATGCCCAGCGCGCGGTCCGGCCCCTCGCGCCGGGGCGGCTCGCCATAGCCGTTGAGGCGGCCGCCGTCGAACTGGATCAGCGTCCAGGAGAAGAGCATGCCCAGCGCCGCCAGGCCGAAGCCGGCCCACCAGCCCAGCGTGGTGGCCAGCAGCGGGCAGAGCAGCTGCGACCCCAGCGAGCCCAGGTTGATGCCCATGTAGAAGATGGTGAAACCCGCGTCGCGCCGCCGGTCGCCGACCGCATAGAGCTCGCCGACCATGGTGGAGATGTTGGGCTTGAAGAAGCCGTTGCCGACCGACACGAGGCACAGGCCGAGCAGCATCACCGTCACGAAGAAGGGGGAGCGCTCCGCGTCCGACTGGAAGCCGCCGGGCGCCACGCGGCGCGCGGCCGTGCCGTCGGCGTTCAGCAGGTCAACGCTCTTGTCGTCGTTGCCGCGGATCTTCAGGCGCTGGCCGTTATCCACCACGTAGCGCGTTTCCGCACCCGTGGCGGCATCCTGCTTCACCTCTACCGAATAGCGCTGGCCGTCCACCAACGCGAACGGCTGCGCCGTCTGGCCACCGAAGCAGAGGGTGAAATAGCCGGCCGCCATCATGATCGCGCCGAACTTAACGGCGCGCTTGGACCCCAGATACTGGTCGGCCAGGTAGCCGCCCACCAACGGCGTCAGGTACACCAGCGCGGTGAACCCGCCGTACAGGCCGGTTGCCGTGCGATCGCCGAACACGAAATGCTTGGTGAGGTAGAGCGTGAGAAGCGCCCGCATCCCGTAGAAGCCGAACCGCTCCCACATCTCGGTCGTGAAAAGCCGGGCCAGCTGGCGCGGGTGGCCGAACCAGGTCCGTTCGTCGGCGGGGTTCACGTGACCGATATCGGGAGGTGGCGTCTGGGTGCTGGCGCTGGGGGTATCGACCATGATCTACGCTTCACGCTCCCATATGCCCGGCGCCGTCGGGCGCGCCTCTTGACCTCGGGACCCTAGCGGCAATGGTGCGGGAGGCAAATGGGCCAACAGCCGACGCCGACCGGCGCCGGCCGACCGTGGAACTTACCGCCGCAGATCAAGCCGTTGGGGGTTCCTTTACCCAGCCGGCTTTATTCCTGGCCGACGTACGGGCATTGGGAAAGGGGCCATGTTCAAGAACCTGTTCCGGGAACGCCGCCGTTCCAGCGCCGTGCGCAGGCTCACCCTGTTCAAGGAGCCGGCGGATCCTGTGCTCGACCGGCTGGTCGAATCGGCAGCCTCGGCCTTCGCGGCCCCCATCGCGGCGCTGTCGCTGATCCACGACGAGGAGCAGGTGGTAAAGACGAGCAGCGGATTTACGCTGGGGTGCTTACCGCGCGAAGACGGGTTCTGCAGCTTCACCTTCGACCTTCCGGACGTCTTGGAAAGCTGCGACCCCTGCGGCGACGAGCGGTTCCGCGCGCTTCCCGGCGTCTGCGGCGAGCCGCACGTCCGCTATTATATCGGCGCTGCCCTGCGGCTGGCGAACGGCATGGAGGTTGGCGCGCTGTGCGTCGCCGACACGGTTGCGCGCCTGCCCGCGTCGGCCGACCAGAAGGCCTATTTCGCGGGCCTCGCCCGTCAGGCGTCGCTGGCGCTGGAGGGGCGACCCGGCCGGTGGGAACGGGCGGGATGATGAACGTCGTCTACTGCGTCACTCGGGAACACGACCTGCGGCTGGTGGCGCTTGCCCTCGTTGTCTGCCTGATCGGCTCGGCGGCGACCGTTCAGCTGTTCGGGCGGATCAACTCGGCGTCCGGCCCCACCAGGGCGGGCTGGGTCATGCTGACGGCCGTGGCCACGGGCACCATGGTCTGGGCCACCCACTTCGTCGCCATGATGGCGTTCCGCACGCATGCACCCGTTGTGCTTGATCCGGACCTGACCTTGTTGTCGCTGGTCGCTGCCATCGCGCTGGCGGTACCGGGCCTTCACCTTGCCGGCCACCGCCGCAGCTGGAACGGGGCGGCTGGCGGCGCAATCGTGGGCGTCGCCATCTCCACCATGCACTATCTAGGCATGTCGGCCTATCGCGTGGACGGCATTGTCACCTGGAACTGGTCGGGCGTCGTCGCGTCGGTGCTGCTGTCGGTGCTGCTCGGCGCCGCCGCGTTCCACGTGCTGAGCCATCGCCGGTCCTGGCGTCGGATGCAGGCCGCGGCGCTGCTCGGCCTGGCCATCGCGGCGCTGCACTTCACGGGCATGGCGGCCATGAGCATCGCCGTGCTGAAGCTGGGCGATGGCCTGTCCGCCCTGACCATGGCCGCGCTTGCCATGGCAACGGCGGTCGCGTCGCTCATCATCGTGGGCTGCGCCGCGATCAGCGCGCTTATCGACGGCCACACCCAAGGCGAGGCGTTTCGGCGGCTGCGGCGCATGGCGTTGCACGACGGCCTCACCGACCTGCCCAATCGGTTGAGCTTCAGCGAGGAGCTGGACCGCCGCTTTCGGCTGCGGGGCGGCCAAGCCTGCATGGCAGTGGTCATGATGGACCTTTCACGCTTCAAGGTAGTGAACGACACCTATGGCCACCAGGCTGGCGACCAGCTGCTGGTGGCACTGGCCGCCCGCCTGACGGCCATGCTCCGTCCGGGCGAGTGCGTGACGCGGCTCGGCGGCGACGAGTTCGCCGCCATCATCTCCTATGACCGGACCGAGGAACTCGCGGGGTTCCTGGACCGGCTCCGCTCGGCCTTCGGCACCCGGTTCGTCTTTGACCGGTTCTCGGCGGAGATCGGGGCCAATATCGGTGTCGCGCTGGCGGAGCATGACGGTTTCGACGCGGACGCGCTGCTCGCAAAGGCGGACCTGGCGATGTACCGGGCCAAATCCGTCCATTCGGCGGAGCCGTGCTACTACGACGCCCAGATGGACGACGCGGTGCGCAGCCGCCGCGAACTCGTCTCCGACCTTCGCCAAGCGATCGCGACGGATGCGTTCGAACTCCACTACCAGGTCCAGGCCGCGGTCGCGACGGGCGAGATCACCGGCTACGAGGCGCTGGTCCGCTGGAACCACCCGGCAAAGGGGATGATCCCACCGTCGCTGTTCATTCCCCTGGCCGAGGAGAGCGGCGAGATCGTGCCGCTCAGCATCCGCATCCTGCGCCGCGCGTGCCGGGAGGCGGCATCGTGGCCCGGCCGGCACACCGTGTCGGTGAACCTGTCGCCCAAGCACCTGGCCGACCCGCAGCTGGTGGAAACCGTCCGCGCCGCGCTGAGGGACGGCGGCCTCGCGCCCGAACGCCTGGTCCTGGAACTGACGGAGAGCGCGATCATCCACGATCGCCGCTTCGCGCTTGAACAGCTGCACGCGCTGAGGGCCATGGGCATTGCGGTGGCGCTGGACGATTTCGGCGCCGGCTATTCATCGCTGGACGTGCTGCGATCCTTTCCGTTCAGCTGCATCAAGCTGGACGCCTCGTTCGTTTCGGAAATCGAGCACGATGCGCAGGCCGTGGCGATCCTGCGGTCCATGGCGGCGCTGGGAGCGGTGCTGGACATGCGTGTCCTGGCCGAGGGGGTGGAGCGGCCGGCCCAGCTGGCGATCGTCGCGCGTGAGGGATGCTCCGGCGTCCAAGGCTATCTTGCCGGCAGGCCGAGCCGGACGCTTGCCGATCCGGAAAGCGTCCGCCGGACGATCGGGCTGGCACCGCACTCCGCCGACGCAGCCGCGATCGCGGCCTGAATCCGCTTCGCTTACCGCAGCCGGAGCGATAGGGCGCTATCATGTTCAACGACCAGTCCACGCCGCTTTCCGCACTTGCCACCCGCCGGTCCGGCAAGCCGCGCGACCTGGCCGGACCGGGTCCTTCCGACGCGGAACTGGCGGCCATACTGGCGCTGGCAGCGCGGACGCCGGACCATGGCAAGCTGGCGCCGTGGCGGTTCGTGACGGTCGCGGCCGACCGGCGCGAGGCGCTGGCGGACGTGCTGCGGGACGCGCTGGCGGCGGAGAACCCCGGCCACTCCGCGCTGGACGTCGAGGCCGCACGCCAGTTCGCGCACCAGGCGCCGTCGCTGGTGGTGGTGCTGTCGTCGCCGCGGCCGGACAGCCATATCCCATTGTTCGAGCAGGAATTATCGGCGGGCGCGGCGACCATGAACCTGCTCCACGCGGCGCACGCGCACGGCTATGCGGGCGGCTGGCTGACCGGCTGGCCGGCGTTCAGCGACCGGGTACGCGACGCATTCGGCCGCGCGCCGGAACGGATCGCGGGTTTCGTGTTCATCGGCACCCCATCCCGGCCCCTAGACGAGCGTCCGCGGCCCGACATGGGCGCACTGGTCTCCACCTGGTAGGGCCCGGCCTTTCCTTGGCCAGCGTCGTGCTGTATTAGGGCAGCATGACGGCATATAACGAGGACAGCCCGGTCTACCTGCGGCTGCGCGGCGTGGTTGCCGCGGCGATCCTGCGCGGCGAGTACCGGACGGGCGACCAGTTGCCGTCCGTCCGGGCGCTGGCGGCCGAGCACGGGGCCAATCCCCTGACGGTAGCCAAGGCTTATCAGGGGTTCCAGGACGAGGGTTACGTGGAGGTCCGTCGCGGCGTCGGCATGTTCGTGGCACCGGGCGCCGCCGAGCGGCTGCGCGTGTCCGAGCGCGAACGCTTCGTGCAGGACCATTGGCCACGCATCCGGAACTACATCGCGCTGCTCGGGCTCGAACCGGCGGACCTGCTGAGCGGCGACACGGCGGTCGCGGGGGAGCACCAGACGACCTGAGCGCCACGCCCCTTCGCGGGCGGGCGCCCCCTGATACGGAACCTCTGGTGACAGGAGACGGACGGCTCCGGCTCCTAGCCTCCCGGAAACAGCAGCGCGGCCTCGTCGGCAGTGAGGTCGATGCCGAACATCAGGCTCAGCCGCATGCGGTACACGCGCGGATCGGTGATCTCGCCGGCATTCTCCTCCGCGCCCGCACGGCGGCGATAGGCACGGTCCGTGAGCGAGGCGAACCCCGTCGGCAGCACGATGCTGACGATCCGCTGGCGGGTGAAGCGGCTGGCGGGCGCGGTGGAAACCCAGTGATTGGAAAGCGCCAGATCGGCGGGCTCCACCTCGGCCAACGTGAAGGAATATTGGCGGAACCACCCGCCCACCCGGCCCAGCGCCTCGTCGCGGCCATCCGTGCCGCCCGCATGGCCCTCTCGCCAGAGCGTCCAAGTGTTTCCGTCCCTGGACAGGCGGAAGCGGGCGCCGTCGGGTGCCGCCACCTCCTGCGCCTCCACCAGCTTCATGGGCGGCGTGTAGCTGCCACCGAAGCCCGCGTCCGCGATCCACGCCTCGGCGCCGCTCTCGTCGGACCCGAAACGTACCAGCGACAGCGTGTGCGTGAGCGGCGGCGCATCCGCCCCGTCCTCCACCCCCAGCCAGACGCGCGCGAGCAGCGGGCGCCCCCGAAAGCCCAGCGCCGCCAGCGCGTCGCCGAACAGCCGGCCATGTTCGAAGCAATAGCCGCCGCGCCGCCGCGCCACGAGCTTGGCAAACACGGACGCGGGATCGATGGCGACGCCGCGGCCGAGCATCACGTCCAGGTTCTCGAACGGGATGGACTGGCGATGCGCGCGCTGGAGCCGGGCAAGCCCCTCCGCATTCACGGTGACGCGCGCGGGCAGGCCGATGCGGAGCAGGTACGCGTCCAGATCGAAGGCGGGGGGGTCAAGAGGGACCATCACGCGGCGAACAGCTCCGGCTCGATCTCGTACAGCACGGAGGCGTCGGCGATCGCCGCAGCCTCCAGCCCCAGCGCTTCCGGCACCACCTGTTCCAGGTAGAAGCGGACGGCGGCCTTCTTGGCGCGGCCGAAATCGTCGTCACCGGCCGCCCGGCCCTGCCGCTCCAGGAGCCAGCCGCAGGTCGCGACCGACAGCATCGTCAGGAAGGGATAGGAGGCCGCCAGCCGGTCGTCGTGGTCGGCCGTCTGGAGCCGCCGGCCGATCCGGTCGCACGCGTCGACCAGCGCCGACAGGCGATCGTGTTCGCCGGTGCGGAGGTCGTCGATCAACGCCGCGAACGCCCCGCCGTTTTCGAGGCCCAGCTTGCGGCCCACTAGGTCGGCGGCCTGGATGCCGTTCGTGCCCTCGTAGATCGGTGTGATGCGCGCGTCGCGGAAAAACTGGGCGGCGCCCGTTTCCTCCACATAGCCCATGCCGCCATGAACCTGGACGCCCAACGACGCGACCTCGTTGCCCAGATCGGTGCCGTGCGCCTTGGCGAGCGGGGTCACCATCTCCAGCCGCGCGCGCGCCGCAGCGTCGCCGGCCGCCGCGCGATCCACCTGGCCGGCCGCGTAATAGACGAGCGCGCGCGCGGCTTGCGTCTGCGCCTTCATCCGAAGCAGCATCCGGCGGACATCGGGATGCTCCACGATCCGCACGGGGTCGCGGCTGGCACTGCCCGCGCGCGCCGACTGGACGCGTTCCAGCGCATAGCCGATCGCCTTCTGCGTCGCGGCCTCGGCCACCTGCACGCCCTGGAGGCCGACGTTCAGGCGGGCGTTGTTCATCATGGTGAACATGGCGCGCATCCCGCCGCCCACGGGACCGATCAGCTCGCCGATGCAGTCGCCCTCGTCGCCGAAGCTGAGAACGCAGGTGGGCGACGCGTGGAGGCCCATCTTGTGCTCGATCGAAACGACGCGCACGTCGTTGAAGTCGCCGGGCTCGCCGTCAGCGGTGAGCCGATACTTGGGCACCAGGAAAAGGCTGATCCCGCGCGTGCCCGCGGGCGCGTCGGGCGTGCGGGCCAGCACCAGGTGGACGATGTTGCCCGCCATGTCGTGGTCGCCGAACGAGATGTAGATCTTAGTGCCGGTGATGCGCCACTTGTCGTCACCGATGGGTTCCGCACGGGCACGGAGCGCGCCCACGTCGCTGCCGGCCTGGGGCTCGGTCAGGTTCATCGTACCCGTCCACTCGCCCGTCGCGAGGCGCGGCAGGTACGCCGCCTGCTGCTCGGGCGTGCCGTGGTGCTGCAACGCCTCGATCGCGCCGACCGTCAGCGTGGGGCAGAGCGCGAAGCCCATGTTCGCAGTCCCCAGCGTCTCCAGCACCGCGCTCTGGATGGCAAACGGCAGGCCCTGCCCGCCCCAGTCCTCCGGCGCGCCGATCGTGCCCCAGCCCCCCTCGACATAGGCCTGGTACGCCTGGGCGTAGCCGTCGGGCATCCGCACGCCATCGGGCGTCCACTTGGCGCCGACCGTGTCGCCCGCGCGGTTGAGCGGCGCCCATTCACCCGCCGCGAACTGGCCCGCCCCGTCGAGCACCGCGTCCACCACGTCGTCGGTGGCGGCGGCGAAGCGGGGCAGCGCCGCCAGCTCCTCGATGCCGGCGGCGTGGCGCAGAGCGAAACGCTGTTCGGTGGGGGCAGGGGTGAAGGCCAATTCGCTCTCCGGGGATGGCTGTCGGGCAGGATCGCCCAAGGCTATAGCGCCGGGCCGTGAGCGGACCAAACCCTGTCATCCTTGGCTTTGACGAGGCCGCCGTGGCACGCGCGGCAGAGGCCATCCGGGCGGGCGGTATCGTCGCGGTGCCGACCGAGACGGTCTATGGCCTCGCCGCGGACGCGGGGTCGGCGGACGCGGTGGCGCGCATCTATGCCGCCAAGGGCCGGCCGGGGTTCAACCCGCTGATCGTCCACGTTCCCGATCTGGGCGAAGCGGAAAGAATCGCACGTTTCGATGCGGCGGCACGCGCGCTGGCGGCGGCTTTCTGGCCCGGCCCGCTGACACTGGTGCTGCCGCTCCGGCCCGACGCAGGCATCGCGCCGGCGGTAACGGCGGGACTGGCGACGGTCGCAATTCGCGTACCGCGCCACCGCGCGATGCAGGCGCTGCTCGCCAGGAGCGGCCGGCCGCTCGCCGCGCCGTCGGCCAACCGCAGCAACGGCATCAGCCCCACGCGGGCCGAGCACGTCGCCGCCAGCCTGGGCAATGCCGCGCCGCTGATCCTGGACGACGGCGCGTGCGAGGCGGGACTGGAATCGACCATCGTCGGGCGGGTAGCAGACAGCTGGGCAGTGCTGCGGCCGGGTCCGGTGACCGCGGCGGCGCTGGCGGAACACGTGACGCTAGTGGAAGCCACCCCCGAAAGGATCACCGCGCCGGGCCAGCTCGCCCAGCACTACGCACCCGCCAAGCCGCTCAGGCTGGACGCGACGACGAGCGGCGAAAGCGAATGGCTGATAGGCTATGGCAGGATCACGGGCGACGACACGCTGTCCGCCGCGGGCGACCCGTGGGAGGCGGCATCGCGCCTGTTCGCCTGCCTCCACCGCGCAGATGCGAGTGATGCCGCCGCGATCGCCGTAGCACCGGTACCCGGCTACGGCGTCGGAGAGGCGATCAACGACCGGCTACGGCGTGCCGCGCACCGGTAGGTCCGGCAACGCCCAAGCTCGCCCCGGATCAGTGCCCGGGGCGACGCCAGGAAACTAGGCCGCCACCGTCGCCTTGGACCGTGCGGCGAAGCTCTTGCGGAGCTTCTGGAGCTTGGGCGGGATCACGGCCATGCAGTAGGGGTTGGAGCGGCCCGACGTCTCCCAGTAATCCTGGTGATAGTCCTCGGCCGGGTACCAGGTGGTCATCGGCTCGACGGTGGTGACGATCGGCTTGGCCTGGTCCGCCTGCGCGCGATCGATGGCGGCGCGCATCTCCGCCTCCTGCGCGTCGTCGGCAGGGAAGACGGCGGAGCGGTACTGGGTGCCCACGTCGTTGCCCTGGCGATTGAGCTGCGTCGGATCGTGCGTGGCGAAGAAGATGTCCAGGATGTCACCCGCCGACACCTGCTCCGGATCGAAGCCCACCCGGATGGCCTCCGCATGGCCGGTGGTGCCGCTGCACACCTCGCGATAGGTCGGGTTCTCCGTTGCGCCGCCGATATAGCCGCTCTCGACCGACTGGACGCCGATCACGTCCTTGAACACCGCCTCCGTGCACCAGAAGCAGCCGCCGGCCAGCGTCACATAATCCGTCATGGTCCACGCACCTTTCAATTCTTTGCGCCGATATGGGGAGCGGCTAGGGCGGCAGCAACGGTTCTGGAGGAGCGGCGGCGTGCTCGACGGCAAGGTGATGGTGACGGGCGGGGCCGGCTATATCGGCAGCCACGCGGTGCTGGCGCTGCTGGACGCGGGGTACGAGGTGGTGGTGGTCGACAACCTCGTCACGGGCTTCGATTGGGCGGTGGACGAGCGGGCCGAGCTAGTCCGGTGCGACGTGGCGGACGAAGGCCGGGTCCGCGCCGCGATCCGCGGGTATGAGGTGCGCGCGATCCTGCACTTCGCGGGGTCGATCGTGGTGCCGGAGTCGGTCAGCGACCCGCTCAAATATTATTGCAACAACACCGCCGCCTCGCGCAGCCTGATCGAGAGCGCGGTGGCGGAGGGCGTAGCGCACTTCCTCTTCTCGTCCACCGCCGCGACCTATGGCACGCCCGAGCGGATGCCGATCGCGGAGGGCGATCCCACCGTGCCGATCAACCCTTATGGCCGGTCCAAGCTGATGACCGAGCAGATGCTGGGCGACGTGGCCGCCGCGCACCCCATCAACTATTGCGCGCTGCGATACTTCAACGTGGCGGGCGCCGACCCGCAGGGGCGTTCCGGCCAGAGCTCGGCGGGCGCCACGCACCTCATCAAGGTCGCGGTGGAGGCGGCCACGGGCAAGCGCGGCCATGTGTCCGTGTTCGGCACCGACTTCGACACGCCCGACGGCACGGGCGTGCGCGACTATATCCACGTGTCCGACTTGGCGGCGGCGCACGTTGCGGCGCTGGAGCTGCTGGTCGCGGACCCGGCCGCCAGCCACGTGCTGAACTGCGGCTATGGCCGCGGCTTCTCGGTCAACCAGGTGCTCGACGCGGTGGACCGGGTGACCAACATGGCGATCGAGCGCCGCTACGAGGGCCGCCGCGCGGGCGACCCGGCGGAGCTGGTGGCGGACAACCGCGCGATCTTGGCGGCGCTGCCGTGGCGACCGGCGCGCGACGACCTGGACCTGATCGTGGCCGATGCGCTGGCGTGGGAGCGGAAGCTGGCGGAACGGGGCTGACCCGTTCCGTCCCGATGGAGCGGGACAATCACAGGTCGCAGCCTCCGGTGAGACGCCGCCATCCCCGCCGACGGGGATCGGCCGGGTGCGCGGAACTTCAGGAAGTTCAGCCGACGTCGCCGCGAAAAGTGTAAGCGCCACCGACACAGGGTGCGAAATCGAGGGCGTCGACCGGTTCATCGACGCGCGGGCGGAGGCGCTCGCGCCGGCTCCCATGAACGGCGATCGGGCGGGGTGCCGGTGCTGCCGATGCCTTGCTGGATTGCCCATCGAGCAGGGTAAGGCACAGGTGCGGGGCTGTAGGACAGAGGTTTTTGCGTCGACGCGGGCGGCGTAACGATGCCGGGCGGGAAGCGCCCGTCGGCGCCGAGCATGGTGGAGGGGCGGGCGTTCGCGCACGCCCCCCTCCGACAGCATCCCGTCCGAGGCGCCTCCACCGCTTCGCGCTCCCCCTCCCCGTGCCGAGGAGGAACTATGGAGTCACTCCACCGTCACGGACTTTGCCAAGTTGCGCGGCTGGTCCACGTCGGTGCCCTTGGCGACCGCCACATGGTAGGCGAGCAGCTGTACCGGCACCGAATAGACGATCGGCGCGATCAGCGGGTGCACCTGGGGCATCTCGATCGTCGCCAGGCAGTCTTCGCCGGCCTGGGCGATGCCGGCCGCGTCGGAGATCAGCACCACTTTGCCGCCGCGGGCCTGAACCTCCGCCATGTTGCTGACGGTCTTCTCGAACAGCGGGCCGCTCGGCGCAATGACGATGACGGGGACGTTCTCGTCGATCAGCGCGATGGGGCCGTGCTTCATCTCGCCGGCCGCATAGCCCTCGGCATGGATGTAGCTGATCTCCTTCAGCTTCAACGCACCCTCCAGCGCGAGCGGATAGTCGGTGCCGCGACCGAGATACAGCACGTCGCGTGCGCCGGCGACCGTGCCGGCCATCGCCTCGATCGCCTCGTCACGCGAGAGCGCGGCGTTGAGCGCGGCGGGCGCCTCCGCCAGATGCTCCACGATCCCGCGCTCGTCCTCGGCCGACAGCCGGCCCTTGGCGCGCGCCAGGTTGGCGGCCAGCGCGGCCAGCACCGCCAGCTGGCAGGTGAACGCCTTTGTGGAGGCGACGCCGATCTCCGGCCCGGCGTGCGTGGGCAGCAGCAGGTCCGCCTCGCGCGCCATGGAGCTGGTGGGGACGTTGCAGACGACGGCGATCGTCTGGCCCTCGGCACGCGCGTGGCGGAGCGCGGCCAGCGTGTCGGCCGTCTCGCCCGACTGGCTGATGAAGAGCGCCAGACCGCCGCCTTCCATCACGGGCTCGCGGTACCGGAACTCGCTGGCGACATCGAGATCGACGGGGACGCGCGCGAACTGCTCGAACCAGTATCGGGCGACCATGCCGGCGTAGAAGCTGGTGCCGCACGCGACGATGGTGACGCGGCGGATATTGGCGAGGTCGAACTCGGGGATCGGCAGCGTCACGCGCTCCTCCATCCGCTGGAGATAGGACCGCAGCGTCTGGGCGACGACGATGGGCTGCTCGTATATCTCCTTCAGCATGAAGTGCCGATGGTTGCCCTTGTCGATCAGCGCGCCGGTGACGCCGGACAGCGTGACCGCGCGCTCCACGGGGTTGTCGTCGCGGTCGTACACCTGCGTGGCCTGGCGGGTGCAGACGACCCAGTCGCCCTCCTCCAGATAGGCGATACGCTGCGTGAGCGGCGCGAGCGCCAGCGCGTCCGAGCCCAGATACGTCTCGCCCTCGCCATGGCCGACCACCAGCGGCGAGCCGAGCCGCGCACCGATCAGCAGGTCCGGCCGGTCGCGGAACAGGATGGCGAGCGCGAAGGCGCCGTGGAGCCGCGGCAGGACGGCCCGCACCGCGTCCTGCGGAGAGGCGCCGGCCTCCACCTGCTCGCTGACCAGATGCGCGACCACCTCCGTGTCCGTCTCGCTCAGGAACACGCGGCCGCGGCCGCGCAACTCGTCACGAAGCGCCCGGAAGTTCTCGATAATGCCGTTGTGGACGACCGCGACGTGATCGGTCGCGTGCGGGTGCGCGTTGTTGGTGGTGGGGCCGCCATGCGTCGCCCAGCGCGTATGCGCGATGCCGGTGTGGCCCGGCAGCGGGTCCGCCGCCAGCTCGCGCGCCAGGTTCACCAGCTTGCCCGACGCGCGCCGGCGCTGGATCGACCCGTCATCGACGGTGGCGATGCCCGCCGAATCGTAGCCGCGATATTCCAGGCGTTTCAGCCCGTCGAGCAGCCGCTCGCTCACGTCCTCTATGCCGATGATGCCGACGATGCCGCACATGGGGAATGACCTTTACAGGGTGTAGGGGACGCGGATCCCCGGCATGGCAGCCGGGAAATCCTTGGTATTGCGGGTAATCAGGATGGCGCCGTTCACCTGGGCGGTCGCCAGGATCAGCGCGTCCAAGAGCTTCATCCGCGTTCGGTGCCGGATGTCGGCCGCCTGCCGCGCCACCTGCCCGTCCACCTCGACGACCTGAAAGGCGCCCAGCAGCGTCTGGACACGCGGCCGCGTGATCGCAGGCTCGCCGGCCAGTACCTCCGCCCAGGCGATGCGGCTCAACCGATGCTCCCGGTAGCGCAACAGTTCCTGGGTCGCCTGGGGACGATCGAACAGCCAGTCGATGATGATGTTGGTGTCGAAGAACGGCGCGTTCATCCGCCAAGGGGCCCGGCGTTGAAGGGGTCCGGATCGCGGTCCTCGCGGATCGCGCGCTGATACTCCACCCCGTCGCCGATATCGTCGCGGTCCTTCCAATAGCCGGCGCCCCGCGCGATCCAGCTGTTGTCCGTCTTCGCATACAGGTGATCGCGGACGGCCTCTCGGACCTCCGCCGCGCGCGAACGGCCGTTGCGCCGTGCCAGCGCGTCGAGATCGGCCACGACCTCGTCCGGGATGTCGATCAGCGTTCGCATGATATCGCGATATCATATCGCGATATCGGATCAAGGTCTCGTTCGCGTCGATGGACTGTGCCGCGACCCCGACTATAGGCTCCGCGACCAGGCGCGGCCCCAGGGGCGATCAGGAAAACGGCATGACGGACGAGCGCGACGAACGCCACAACGCGAAGATGCGCAAGGTGCAGGCCGCGCGCCGCGAGATGATGGAAACCAAGACGCGCGAGAAGGGGCTGCTGATCGTCCACACGGGCGCCGGCAAGGGCAAGTCCACCGCGGCGTTCGGCATGGCGGTGCGCGCCATGGGCCACGGCATGAAGGTGGGCGTGGTCCAGTTCGTCAAGGGCGCCATGACGACCGGCGAGAAGGCCGTGTTCAACGCCTTTCCCGACCTGATCGACTTCAAGCCGATGGGCGAGGGCTTCACCTGGGACACGCAGGACCGCGCGCGCGACGTGGCGGTGACGCGCACGGCGTGGGAGGAGGTGAAGCGGATGCTGGCCGACCCGGCCTATGCGCTGGTGATCGCCGACGAGCTCAACATCGTGCTGCGCTACGACTATCTGCCGCTGGACGAGGTTCTGGCCGCCGCCGCCGCGCGTGCGCCGGAGAAGCACCTGGTGGTCACCGGGCGCAACGCGCCGCCCGAACTGATCGAAGCGGCCGACCTCGTGACCGAGATGACGCAGGTCAAGCATCCCTTTCGCAGCGGGATCAAGGCGCAAGCGGGCATCGAGTTCTGACCACGCCCCTCCCCTCGCCGCCCCCGGCCCCACCCCTCGGGTCGGGACTGCTGGTCGCCGCGCCGCGATCGGGTGCGGGCAAGACAGTGGTGACCGTGGGGCTCCAGCGGGCGTTCGCGCGCCGGGGCGTCGCCGTGGCCGGGGTCAAGTGCGGCCCCGACTATATCGACCCCGCCTTTCACGCTGCCGCCACCGCGCGTGCGTCGGTCAACCTCGACGGCTTTGCCCTGTCGCCGCCCATGCTCGCCGGCCTGGCCGCAGAGACGGCGGCTGGCGCTGCGTTGATCATCGGCGAAGGTGCGATGGGCCTGTACGACGGTTTGGCCGTCGCCGCCCGATCCGGCAGCACCGCCTCGGTTGCCCGCGCGCTCGGCTGGCCGATACTGCTGGTGCTGGACGCGAGCGGCGCAGGCCAGACGCTTGCCGCCGTGGCGCACGGGCTCGCCAGCCTGCCGGGCGCGCCGCGCATCCTGGGCGCGGTCGCCAACCGGGTCGCGAGCCCGCGGCACGGACAGATGATCGAGGCCGGGTTCCGGACCATCGGCGTGCCGCTCCTTGGCCTCGTCCCCACCGACGCGCGCATGGCGCTGCCGTCGCGGCACCTGGGGCTCATACAGGCAGGGGAAACGGCCGACCTGGACGCGCGGCTCGACGCGATCGCGGACGTGGTGGCGGCGCATTGCGAACTGGACGCCATCCGCGACGCCGCCGCACCCACCCGACCGGCCGCGCCGGCGAGGCCGACGGTCCGGCCGCCGGGACAGAGGATCGCGCTCGCCCGGGACGAGGCGTTCGCGTTCCTGTACCCGCACCTCCTGGCCGCCTGGCGGAACGCCGGAGCCGAGATCGTCGCCTTCTCGCCGCTTGCCGACGAGCCGCCGCCGGCCGGTTGCGATGCCTGCTGGCTGCCCGGCGGCTATCCGGAACTGCACGCCGGACGGCTTGCCGCCGCCGACCGCTTCCTGTCGGGCCTGCGCGCCTTTGCCGAGCGCGGCGCCGTGCACGGCGAGTGCGGCGGCTACATGGTGCTCGGCCGGACGCTGGTCGATGCCGAGGGCACCGGCCACGCCATGGCGGGGCTGCTGCCGGTGGACACCAGCTTCGCGCAGCGCAAGCTGCATCTCGGCTATCGACGGGCTCGCTGGCGCCGGGCGGTGCCGTTCGCCGATGCCGGCACCGAGACCTGGGGGCACGAGTACCACCACGTCTCCGTCGTCGCCGCGGACGATGCCGACCTGGCCGACATGGCCGATGGCGAGGGCAATCCGCTGCCCGGCGCGGGCCACGCGGTCGGGCGCGTCACGGGCACCTTCTTCCACGCCATCGCCTGAGACACGGCGCCTGATCCGCGGGGCCTGATTGACCCCGTCCCTGCGCGCGGCTAGTCGGCGCGGCGCGACAGGTTCCCCGGAGACGGGGATGAAAAGGGAACGGGAAAACCCCGGCTGCCCCTGCAACTGTAAGCGGCGAGCCACCGTGCCACATGCCATTGGGTCCTTCGGACCTGAGAAGGCGGCACGGCCGGCCCTGACCCGCGAGCCAGGAGACCTGCCCGTCGCGGTCGTCCTCCGACCGGCCAGGGTGCGCCGAGCGGACGGGAAAGGCACAGGGCCGCACAAGCGGACGGGCCGACCCCAGCGTGACGATATCGCCGACCCGCGTCCTCGCGCGGGGGCGGAGGCGCGCGCCCCCACCCCCTTCGCGTTCGCGGGCCTTCGAACGTCCAAGGGGGTTTCCACGTGCGTCGCCATTCTGCCCTTCTCGCTCTTCTCGCCTCCACCTCGGCCGCCTTCACCCCGGCGACCGCGCAGCAGGCGCCGCGCCCCGACGCGGCCGCCGCCACCAGCACCGGGTCCGCAGACGACGACGTAGTCGTCACCGCCACCCGGTCGCCCACCGCGATCGACCGGGTGGCCTCCTCGGTCGCCGTGCTCGACAAGGCGGCGATCGACCGCAACCAGGACCTGAACGTCGCCGACCTGCTGCTGCGGACGCCGGGCGTCAGCCTGTCGCGCAACGGCGGCTTCGGCACCAACACGTCGCTGCGCATCCGCGGCGCGGAGGCGGACCAGACCGTTGTCGTGATCGACGGCGTCAAGCTCAACGACCCGTCCTCGGCCGGCGGCGGCTACAACTTCGCCAACCTGCTGGTGGGCGACGCCGCGCGGATCGAGGTGCTGCGCGGACCGCAGTCGATCCTGTGGGGCAGCCAGGCGATCGGCGGCGTGGTCAACATCGTGACGCCTCTGCCGACCCGCGACCTGGAGGGCAGCCTGGACGTCGAGAGCGGCAGCCGCGAGACGGCGAGCGGCCGGGCGGCGATCGGCGGGCGTACCGGTCCGCTGGCGTGGCGCGTCGGCGGGCAGGCCTTCACCACCGACGGCATCTCCGCCATCGCTCCCGCGAACGGCGGACGCGAGCGCGACGGCTACACCAACCGCAGCGTGCAGGGGCGCGGCGTGCTGGACATAGCGGGCGGCGTCAGCGCGGACCTGCGCGGCTATTATTCCGACGGGCGCGCCGACCTTGACTCGACCACGGGCGACACGGCCGAATATACGCTGAACCGCGAGTTCGTGGGCTATGCCGGGCTGAACGTCGACCTGGCGGGCGGGCGGTTCCGCAACCGCTTCGCCTATGGCCACACCAACACCGACCGCGACAATTTCAATCCGGCGCGCGCGCGCCAGCAGACGTTCGACGCGGCGGGGCGCAACGAGCGGCTGGAGTACCAGGGCAGCGTCGCGATCGCGGACGGTTGGGACGCGACCTTCGGCGTGGAGAACGAGCGGTCGCGTTTCCGCTCGGTCTCGCCGCCCGCCGCGCTGGCGACGCCGATCCCCGCCGCCGCCCGCGGGCGGGCCGAGATCACGGGCTTCTACGCCCAGGCCAACGCCACCGTCGCCGCCGGCCTGACGCTGACCGGCGGCATCCGCCACGACGATCACAGCCGCTTCGGCGGCAAGACGCTGTTCGCGGGCGGCGGCGCCTGGGCCACGCCCTGGGGAACCGTGGTGCGGGCCAGCTATGCCGAGGGCTTCAAGGCGCCGACGCTTTTCCAGCTATTTTCCGAGTTCGGCAACCAGGCGCTCGACCCGGAGCGCGCCAAGGGCTGGGAAGCGGGCGCCGAGCAGCGTTTCCTGGACGGCGCGATCGCGTTCGGCGCCACCTATTTCGAGCGGCGCACGACCAACCAGATCATCTTCAACAGCTGTGCCGCCAGCTCGACGCTGCCGCTCTGCTTCCAGCCCGGATCGACCACGCGCCGGTCGGGCTATTACCAGAACGTCGCCCGCGCCTTCGCCCGGGGGATCGAGGCGGTGGCGCGGGTGCAGCTGGGCACCCGCCTGCTGGTCGACGGCAATTACAGCTGGACGGAGGCGGAGGATCGATCGCCGGGCGCGAACTTCGGCCGTTGGCTGCCGCGCCGCCCGCGCCACGCGGCGAACGCGTCGGCCACCTACACGCTGCCCGCCGGTCCCTCCTTCGGCGTCGCCGCGCGCTGGTCGGGTGACACGTTCGACAACGCCGCCAATTCGGTCAGGCTCGACCGCTACACGCTGGTCGACCTCCGGACCGAGCTGCCGCTCTCGCCCGAGGTCCGGCTGTTCGCGCGGGTCGAGAACCTGTTCGACGAAACCTACCAGACCGCATTTCGCTACAACACGCTGGGTCGCAGCGTGTACGCCGGTCTGCGCGGACGCTTCTGAGGGGAGACGATCATGATGGACTTGAGCACCGGCCGGCATCCCGACGCGCGCGCGTCGGCGCTGTGGATCATGCTGCTGACGCTGGCGAGCACGGCCACGACCCTGGTGTTCGCCTGCGCCACCCCCTTTCCCGCGCTGGCGGCGCTCGCCGCCGCATACATGCGGCGCACGGACGGCGTGCTGCTGGCGCTCGCCGCCTGGGTGGCGAGCCAGGCGGTGGGGTTCTGCCTACTCGACTATCCGCGCGACGCCGGCACGATCCTGTGGGGCGTGGCGATCGGCACCGCCGCGGTCGCGGGCGCCCTGGCCGCCCATGCCGCCGCAGCGCGGGCCGGCACGACGGCGACCCGGCTGGTGGCGGGCTACCTGGCGGCGTTTGTCGCGTTCAAGCTGGTGATCCTGGGCTGGTCGGTCGCGCGGGGCGACGTGGGCAGTGCGCTGTCGATCGAGGTCATGGCGCGGCAGTTCGTCCGCAATGCCGCGATCCTGGCCGGGCTGTTCGCGCTCTACCGCCTGCTGGTCGCGGCCGGCGTGCCGTCGCCCCGCGACCGTCCCGTGACCGCCTGATGCTTCGCGCGGTCGAGGACGGCCCGGCCGTGGTGGCGTGCAACAGCTGCCGCCTGGCGGGCGACGACGCGGCGGGGCCCCGCGGCGGCGCGCGGATGGTGAAAGCGTTGCGCGCCGCAAAGGCGGCCGACCCGGCCTATGACGGCATCGCGGTGCAGGAGATGCCGTGCCTGTTCGCCTGCACCCAGTCCTGCACGGTTCACCTGCGCGCGCCGACCAGGGTCGGCTACGTGCTGGGCCGGTTCGAGCCGGGCGAGGCGGCGGCGCGCGCCATCCTGGACTATGCCGTGCTCCATGCCGCCAGCGAGATGGGCCAAGTGCCGTTCAAGCAGTGGCCCGAAGGCGTAAAGGGCCACTTCATCACCCGCACCCCGCCCGCCGGGTTCGTGGTCGAGTGACCGCGTTCGCCTCGAAGGCGGCGTTCGAGGCGGCACTGGCGACGCTTCCCGAAGCGGACGCCGCGAGCCGCCAGGCCGCCGCCGAGCGGCAGGCGACGCTCACCAAGCCGCCCGGATCGCTGGGGAGGCTGGAGGAGATCGCGCTGTTCCTGGCCGGGTGGCAGCGGCGCGAGCGACCGCGGCTGGATCGCGGGCGCGTCGCGGTGTTCGCGGGCAATCACGGCGTCGCCGCGCGCGGCGTCAGCGCCTATCCGACCGCGGTCACGACCCAGATGGTGGCGAATTTCGAACGCGGCGGCGCGGCGATCAACGCGCTGGCCGCCGTGTCCGGCCTGGAACTGGTGGTCGTTCCGTTGGACCTTGAGCGGCCGACCGCCGACATGACGGTCGCTCCGGCGATGAGCGAGGCGGAGTGCCTCCACGCTCTGAACGCGGGCGCTGCCGCCGTGGAGCCGGGGATCGACCTGCTGGTACCTGGCGAGATGGGGATCGCCAACTCGACCGCGGCCGCGGCGCTGTGCGCGGCCAGCTTCGGCGGGAACGCGGTCGACTGGGTGGGGCCCGGAACCGGCGTGGTCGGCGCCGCGCTGGCGGCCAAGGTCGCGGCGGTGGAGGCCGCGGTCACCCTTCAGGCCGCTACCTGCATCTCCGCGTTCGAGACGCTCCGACGGCTCGGCGGGCGCGAGATCGCGGCGATCGCGGGGGCGGTCGTCGCCGCGCGGACGGCGGGCATACCCGTGCTGATGGACGGCTATATCTGCTGCTCCGCGCTGGCGCCGCTGGCCCGGCGCAACCCGGACGTCACCGACCACTGCCTGGCCGCCCATCGTTCCGCCGAGCCGGGCCATGCCCGGCTGCTCGCGCACCTCCGCCTGGAGCCGCTGCTAAACCTGGAGATGCGGCTGGGCGAGGGCAGCGGCGCTGCGGTCGCGGCCGGCATCGTGCGGGCGGCGGTCGCGGCGCACAACGGCATGGCCACCTTTGCCGAGGCTGGCGTGGCCGACGCGTGAGCGGCCCCGCCCCCGCCCCCGTTCTCGTCCACCTGATGCGTCACGGCGCGCCGGCGCTGACCGGGCGGCTGCTCGGCCACCTCGACTGCCCGGCGACGGACATGGGCATCGCCGCCTGCCGTGCCGCCGCCGACGGCCTGGCGACGGTGGCGGCCGTGGTTTCGTCGGACCTGATCCGCGCATCCGCCTGCGCCGCCGCGATCGCCGAACCGCGCGGGCTGGACGTCCACATCGACGCGCGGTGGCGGGAACTCGATTTCGGCGCCTGGGGTGGCCTCTTCGCCGACACGGTGGACCGCGACGCGCTCGGGCGCTTCTGGGCCGATCCGGACGCGGCGCCGCCGCCCGGCGGCGAGCGGTGGTCGGCGCTGGTCGCGCGCGTGTCCGCCGCATTGGCAGAGCTGCGCACGGACACGCTGGTGGTCACCCACGCCGGGGCGATGCGCGCCGCGCTCGCAGCCCTGTGCGGTTTCGACGCGCGGCAGGTCTGGGCGTTCGACCTCCCCTATGCGGCGCTGCTGACGCTGTCGCTCTGGCCGGGCGAACCGCCGCGCGCGCAGGTGTCGGGGCTGCGCGCGTGAGGGCGCTGCTGCTCGCGATCGGCTTCCTGACGCGGTTACCCGTGCCGCGTGTCCTGGCCGATGCGGGCGACTTCGCCCGGGCGATCCGATATTACCCCGCGGCGGGGCTGCTCGTTGGGGCGGTCGTGGCCGCGGCCGGGTGGGCGGGATCGCTGCTGGACCCGTGGACGGGCGCGCTGGCGGCGCTCATCGCCTGGGCGGCGGTGACGGGCGCGCTCCACCTGGACGGGCTGGGCGACCTGGCCGACGGTCTGGGTGCCGCCCATGGCGATCGCACGCGGCTGGTGGCGGTGATGGCCGACCCGCATGTCGGCAGCTTCGGCGTCGTAGCGATCGTGCTCCAGCTGGCGGCGAAGCTGGTGCTGCTCCACGCGGTGCCGCCGGCTGGCTGGTGGCCGGTCGTCGCCATCCCGTTCGCCGCGCGGATCGGGCCGATCGCCTGGGCGCGCTTCGTGCCGCCGCTGAAGCCCGGGCTGGGCGCGGACGTCGCCGCCGCAGCGCGCCGGTCCGACCTGGGCGGCTGGACCACGCTACTGGCGGGCGCGGCGGTGTTCGTGCCCGCGCTGCTCGCCGCGGTGCCGCTCATCCTGGGCTGGACGATCTGGCTACGGCGCAAGCTGGGCGGGGTCAGCGGCGACGCGCACGGCGCGGGCATCGAGCTGGTCGAGACCGGCCTGCTCCTGGCGCTGGTCGTCGCGCGCGCCGGTTAGGCCGACGCCAAGGCGACACCCCCTGCGATGACCCACAGCAGCAGGCACGCGCGGCGATAGACGCGCAGGGCGCGATGGATGTCGGCGCTTCCCAGGTCCGCACGTCCCGATCCGATCCACGGTTTGTTCGCGACCGCGCCGTCATAGGCGACCGGCCCGGCCAGTCGCACGCCCAGAGCGCCGGCCATCGCCGCCTCCGTCCAACCGGCGTTCGGGGAGGCGTGACGACGCGCGTCTCGCCGCATCACGGCCCATCCGCCGCCGCCCGCGAGGCACAGGATCGCGCCGCCGATCCGCGCGGGCACGAAGTTGGCGACATCGTCCAGCCGCGCCGACGCCCAGCCGAACGCGCGCCAGCGTGGCTCGCGGTGGCCGATCATGCTGTCGGCGGTGTTGACGCCCTTGTACGCCCAGAGGCCGGGAAGCCCCAGCGCCAGCAGCCAGAAGAGCGGCGCGGCGATCCCGTCGCAGAAGCTCTCCGCCAGGCTCTCGATCGCGGCACGCGCGACTCCTGCCGCGTCCAGTTCCGCCGTGTCGCGACCGACGATCCGCCCCACGGCCGCGCGCGCGGCCTCCAGGTCGCCGGCTTCGAGCGCGGTCGCGACCGGCCGGACATGATCGTCCAGGCTGCGCTGCGCCAGGCCGGGCGCGGCGAGCAGGGCGACGGCGATCCAAGCCCGATCATCCAGCGCCAACTCCGCCATCATGGTCGCGCCCAGCGCGCACCCGGCGCCCGCACCCGCGACCAGCGCGGTCGTCGCCACGCCCGCGATGCGCCGACGCCGATGCGGGAAGGCCGGCCGGTTCCACCGGCGCTCGCACGCGTCGATCAGCCGCGCGAACCCGCCGACCGGATGCCCTACCAAGGCGTAGAGCCGCGGCGGCCAGCCGATCGCGGCGTCGATCGCGAGCGCCGCCAGCGCGATCGGATCAGCCACGTCCCAGCGCCGCGTCGAGCCGGGCGAGCGCCGCCGGACCATCGGGCAGGCCGAAGCGCAGCCAGGCGGGCGCATAGTCGAAAGGCCGCGTCAGGATCCCCGCCCCCGCCAGCCGCTCAAACAGCGCGGCGGCGTGGAAATGCTCAACGAGCGTGAACAGCGGGCAGTCGCCGCGTGGTGCCAGGCCGTGCGCGCGCAGCACCGCGTCGCGCGCCGCCGCCATTTCCATCAGCCGCCGCCGGGCCGCCGCGGCCCAGGGGGCGTCCCGATAGGCGGCCGTGCCGATCGCGATCGCCGACGACGACACGGGCCAGTCGCCCAGCAATCCCGCGAGATTGGCGACCAGCGCGCGGCTGCCCGTCGCGAAGCCCAGCCGGACCCCCGCCAGCCCGTAGAACTTGCCGAACGATCGCAGCACCAGCACCGGGTCGTCGGGACCCAGTAGCGGCAACAGGCTGGCGCCAGGCGTGGCATCGGCGAACGCCTCGTCCACGAGGAGCATGCCGCCACGCGCGGCCAGGCGCGCGGCCAGGTGTGCCAGCCGCGTGGGCGCGATTACGCGGCCGTCGGGATTGTTGGGATTTGCGAGGAGAAGCGTGCCACCCTGGTCCACCGCCGCCTCCAACTCGTCGGGGCTGATCGTGTGGGCACCGGGAAGCGCGTCCCGGTGGGTGCGGTAGCCCGGCCCGACGATCCGCCAAGGCCGCGGCAGGCTCAGCGTCGCCAGCAGCCGCAACCCGATCTCGCTTCCCGGCAGCGCCGCGATCGGCAGCGCAGGCGCGCCGAACGCCGCCGCTGCCGCCGTCTCCAGCGCCTCGCGCCCCTTCAGCGAGGGCAGCGGACACAGGTCGACCGGGGCCAGCGCCGGTGCATCCCAGGCGGTCGGGTTGATGCCCGTGGAAAGGTCGATCCACGGGCCCGGCGCGTAAGGGTAGCGGCGCGCAGCCTCATCGAGGCGGCCGCCGTGATAGGTCAGCGCGTTCACGGCACGAGCCTCGACTTGGACGTTCGCCGCCGCCATCGGCAATCGGTCGGACACAGGCAAGGGGGTGCGGGATGATGGCGGCGGATGGACCGGTGGACGGCGCAGGACGGATGACCCTGGTGCTGGGCGGCGCGCGATCGGGCAAGAGCCGCCACGCGCAGGCGCTTGCCGAGCAGGAGGGCGCCGAACAGGGGGGCGCCGAACAGGGGGGCGGCCCGCTGGTCTTCGTCGCCACCGCGCAGGCGTTCGACGCGGAAATGGCGGACCGGATCGCGCGCCACCGCGCCGACCGCGACGCGCGCTGGACCACGGTGGAGGCGCCGATGGACCTGGCCGCCGCGCTGGACGGGATCGACGGCGGGCGCGCGACGGTGCTGATCGACTGCCTGACGCTCTGGGCGTCCAACCTGCTGCTGGCCGGGGAGGACATGACCGCCCGCCTGGACGCGCTGCTCGCAGCCGCGGCACGCCGTCGAGCGTGGGGGCGGGGCCGGCTGATCCTGGTCGCCAACGAGGTGGGGCTGGGCATCGTCCCCGACAACGCGCTGGCGCGTCGCTTCCGCGACATGGCGGGCATCATCAACCAGCGCGTGGCCGCAGCCGCCGACGAGGTGGTGTTCCTGGCGGCGGGGCTGCCGCTGACGCTGAAGGCGGCCGTCCGATAGATGTCGCGACCGCATCTCCTTGTTTGACAGGGCGGTTCGCACGGGGGAGACTGAAGGTGCAGTGCGGCCCGTTGCGCCGCCAACGATGCCGGGGAGTTTCGATGCGGGCCTTGTTCCTTGCCACCGCGTTCCTTGCCACCGCGGCGCTGCTCCTGCCGGCTCCGGCCGTCGCGCAGGCGCCCGATCCGGCGCGCCTGAAGGCGGATGTGGAGAAGCTTGTCAGCTTCGGCACGCGCCACACCCTGTCCAGCCCGACCGATCCCCGACGCGGCATCGGTGCCGCCCGGCGCTGGTTCGGGTCGGAGCTGAAGCGGATCGCGCAGCAGTGCGGCGGATGCATCCAGGTGTCGGAGATCGAGCGGTCCTTTACCAACGAGCGCGCGCCGAATGGCGTCAACGTGGTGGACGTGCTGGGCATCCAGCCGGGGCGTGACCCGAAGCGCGTGGTGATCGTTCAGGGGCATATCGACAGCCGCGTGACCGACGTCATGAACGTCACCGCCGACGCGCCTGGCGCCAATGACGACGCGTCGGGGGTGGCGCTGGTGCTGGAGGCCGCACGGCTGCTCCAAGGGAAGAAGTTCGACGCCACCATCGTCTATGCCGCGCTGTCGGGCGAGGAACAGGGACTGCTCGGCGCGACCCTGCTGGCCGAAACGGTCAAGGCGCGGGGCTGGACCGTGTCGGCCGTGCTGAACAACGACATCGTCGGCAACACGGTGGGCCAGGACGGCACGCGCGTCGCCGACCGCGTCCGCGTCTTTTCCGAAGGCATCCGGATCGCCGAGGACCTGCCCGCCCAGATCGCCCGGCGCGCCGCCGGGGGCGAGGACGATGGGCCCAGCCGCGCGCTGGCAAAGGCGATCGACGGGGTGGCGTCGGGCATATCCGGCGGGCTGGACGTGTTCCTGGACCGGCGGCCCGACCGGTTCGGGCGCGGCGGCGACCATGAGCCGTTCCTGAAGCTCGGCTATCCCGCGGTGCGCTTCTCGGTGGGCATCGAGAATTACGACCAGCAGCACCAGGACCTGCGCCGCGAGGGTGCGCGCGAGTACGGCGACACGGTGGACAAGATGGACTTTCCCTATCTGGCGAAGGTCACCGCGATCAACGCCGCGACGCTTGCCCGGCTGGCGGCCGCCCCCGCCGCCCCGGCAGAGGTGTCGCTCCGCGGCGCGCTGGGCAGCAGCACCACCGTGACCTGGACGCCCGTGCCGGGCGCGGCCGGATACCGCGTCCGCTGGCGCCGCAACGACGTGGCCGACTGGACGGACAAGCGCGACCTGCCCGGCACCGCCACCGAGGCGGAGCTGAAAGGCGTGATCGTGGACGACACTTTCGCGGGCGTGTCCGCGCTGGCGGCCACGGGCGAGGAGAGCCTGGTCACGTTCGGCGGACGGGCGGCACGACAGGCGCCGCCGGCCCGGCCTGCGGCGCGCTGACGCCTCAGAACCGGAAGCGGAAGCCCGCCCGGTAGGACCGCCCGATCAGGTCGTAGGGCGCGCTGGAGCCGAAGGAGGTGCCGCTGGATGGGATGACCTGCGGGTCTTGGTCGAACAGGTTCTCCACCACGCCGAACAGCGTCACCTTGGCGCCGCCCAGGTCCACGTCGACGTTCTGCGCCAGTTCGACGTAGAAGGTCTCGTCCAGCCGGTTGAACTCCTCCGGGATGCCCAGCCGGGCAGTCACGGGCTGGTTGGTGATGCGGCCCGGCCCCAGGTAGCGCGTCGTGACGGTCGTGCGGCTGGGCCCCACCGCGTAGGTCGCCGTCAGCAGCCCGCGCCACTTCAGGCTGGCGAACGTGCCCAGCGTCGGGGGCTGCACGTCGCCGGGCAGGTTGGTCTCGTCCCTGGTGCGCTGCGACAGCAGCAGCCGCAGGTCGATCGCGCCGGGCAGCGAGGCCGCGATGCGGTCCAGCCGCGTGCGATAGCTCACCTCATAGTCGATGCCCGCCACCGACACGTTCTCGGCATTGACGCCGCTGGTCAGGATGGTCGCGTTGACCAGGTTGGTGGCGCCGGGCGCTTGGATGATGCTGTCGCAGGCGGCCGGGTTCTGCGGCCGGTTGAAGCCGTAGCAGATGTCGATCACCTGCTGCGCCCCCAGCGCCACGATCGCATCGCGGATGTCGATCTTGTAGGCGTCTACCGACAGGCTGAAGCCCGGCAGAAAGGCGGGCGTGTAGACGCCGCCCACCGTCCATGTGTCCGCGATCTCCGGCGTCAGGTTGGGATTGCCGCCGTTCAGCGTGATGTTGGGCACCTGGGGGCTGCCCGGCTGGCTGCGGTCCAGATAGGCGTTCACGAACTGGCTGCTGGGCGCGAACAGGTCGTTGAGGTTGGGCGCGCGTATGTCGCGCGACCGCGTCAGGCGCGCGCGAAACTGGCCGTCCACGTCCCAGGTGGCACCCGCCTTCCACGTCGTCACCGTGCCGCTGGTGGAATAATCGGTGAGCCGGACCGCCCCGTTGAACTCCAGCGAGCGCGCGACCACCGAGTCGCGCAGCAGCGGCACCAGCGTCTCCACGAAACCTTCGCGCACCGAATAGCTGTTGCCGCCGGCCTTGAAGTTGCCGACGTTCCATTGCGACGTCAGCGACAGCGCATCCGCCGTCGCCTCGAAACTGTCCTTGCGCCCCTCGAAGCCCGCCGCGATCGACACCGGGCCCGCCCAGAGCGAGAAGGGCTCATACTGCGCGTCGAAGGAGAACACGTCCTGGACGATGTCCAGGTCCTGCCGCGTCCGAAGGCCGTTGTTGAGGCCGGTGACATAGGCGACCGCGTCCTGGCCCAGCGATCCCTCGCCGAACAGGTTCAAGGGAACGCAGCCGTTGCCGGGCGCGGTCAGGCGGGAACGGCAGATGGGCGTGCCCGCAGCGACGCCCGCCACGCCGCCCACCGCCGGGTTGGCGATCGCGTCGAGCGCCAGCGCGAAACGGCTGAGAATGATGTTGTTATCGCGGGTGTACCAGACGTCGCTGTGTCCGCGCTGGTAATAGGCACGCCAGCGCCCCTTGCCGTCGAACCGCCCCTCCAGCGCGGCCAGCACGCGGTCCTGGCGCCGGTTGTAGCGTGCCTCGCCGATATGCTCGCCCGGCTTGTTGACCACGTCGTAGAACAGGCGGTTGAGCTGGAACGACGTGATCCGGTTCTGGTCCATGGCCTGCTGGACCGACACGGGCAGGAAGGGGTTGGTGCGGTTCACGGTGATCGCGGTCGTGCCCTGGCGATTGTACACGGCCGACCAGTTCACCGTGTCGTTGCCGGCGTAGCTGCCCTCGAAGATCGCGTTGACGTCGTCCGACAGCTCGTAGGCGAAGCGGCCGTAGATGCTCCAATGCTCGTCGTCGGGCAGCAGCGCGCCGCGGATGGGCAGCGACTCCACGTCGCCGCCCGCCTGCACCTGGCCCTGCTGGATGGGGCCGAACACGAACTGGCCCACCTGCCCGCCCGGCAGGAAGTTGGTGCCGCGCAAGGGTCCCGTCGCGATCACGCCGCCCGGCGTGCTGTTATAGCCCGCGTCGAAGCGCACGATCTGGCCCGGCTGGCCGTTGGTGGCGGTCCAGGCGGGGTTGTTGAGCAGGCGAAGGCCCGGCTGGAACCACTCACGCGGGTGCTCAAAGAAGTCGATGCGGTCGCCCTTGTAGTAGAGGCCGCTCAGCAGCAGGTGGCCGCGCTCGCCGACTTTCAGCCCCGCGGCCACGTCGCCGGTCGCGACGCGCCCGCCGCCCTGCTCGGTTTCGCTGTAGGTGAAGTTGGCGCGCATCCCCGTGAAGCCGGTGTCGAGGATGAAGTTCACCACGCCCGCCACTGCGTCAGAGCCATAGGCGGCGGACGCGCCGCCCGTGACCACGTCCACGCGGGCGACCAGGTTCTGCGGCAGCAGGTTCACGTCCACCGCGGGCGACAGGCCCGATCCCACCACGCGCCGCCCGTCCAGCAGCGTCAGCGTCCGCGTAACGCCCAGGTCGCGCGCGCTGAGCTGGTTGGCGCCCCCCGTGGCGTTGGCGAATAGCGTGGTGGTGCGCGTCGAGTTGCCCACGCCCAAAGACGGCAGCTGCTGGACATAGTCGGCGATGTTGGTCGGGTTGCGTTGCTGGATGTCCTCGCGCGACAGCACGGTGGTGGGCGTGGGCGCACGGGCACCGTCGCGTACGATGCGCGATCCGGTGACGATCACGTCCTCGCTGCCCTCCGCCGCCTGCGCCTCCGCTTGGTCGATGGACGCGGCCTGGCTCGCGCCGGACCCGGTTGCGGCGGGCGAGGTCGAGCCTGCGGTCAGCGGATCGCCCGACTCGGCCGGACGCGCATCGGGACGGGTCTGTCCCGGCGGGCCGGCCCGCCCGGCAGCCTGTGCCGCAGCGACGCCGGGCAGGCCCGCGAGCAGGGCTGACGCCGCCGTTGCACCGGACAGCCACAGCTGGGACCTACGACTTGCAAACCGATCCATCGCACCAACCCCGCCAAATAATGCTGCTATGCAGCAACATGATCCGTAATTTATTAACCGTCAATCGCATGTTTAGCGACATGAAACTGCGCAATTATCTTGAGCGATGTGATAGCGCTTGCACGGCCAGGGCACGGATACAGAAGGGCGGGGATCGTGACGGCGGCCGCGGCTGAGGAGGGGGGAGTCAGCGCCGCGGCCGCCTGACCTACAGGTTCTTGTGCGGTTTGGGGGGGTCCCGCACACCTATGGGCTGGCGCTGTGTGGACCCTGCGACGCGGTCGCGCCAACGGGACAGCTGATTAACCGTGAACGCCTGGAACGATCAGCACGGCAGAAGGAAAGCGTCGATCGATCCCGTAGCCGACAGTCTGGATCAGGACGCGGCACGGCGGCGTACGGCAGGCGAAGCCGCTGCCCGGTCCAGTGGTGAGAACCCCTGACTGCGGGAACAGCTGGAGCGACGGATTACGTCCACCAGACGACTCAGTAGGTCGGATAGCCTTGTTGGCTGCTGAGATCGTCATTGCTGCGATGAAGAGGGTCGGACCCAAGTTTAGGGGCAGCAGAGATGATTTGCGGTTCCGTACGAAAGCGCCGATCCGCCGGAAGGTCGACGTCTTACTCTTCGCCTGTCTGGTGCTCGCGGCCGTGCTGGTGGCAACCACTTGGCTTGCGCTGACGTACTCGGATGATCGTGGCGCTCGGTTCCAGGCTGCTGGTCTGCGGCCCCTAAATCGGAACGGTGATCTGGATGGAGGGCTTGGCGGTCGCGCACTGGTCAGGCCGCATCGTCATCACCGTGGGTGACGACGCCAAGGGAATCGATCCCGCCTGCGTCCGCGCCGAGGCCGTTGAGCGCGGCATCGTCCACGCCGATCCGACGCTCAGCGACGAAGAGCCCTATACCTGGCTGATGGCCACGTTCGGCAGCGACCGGAAGGCGGCGGAGCGGCTGCTCAAGGCGGACCTGCGGCTGCTCGCCACCGACGTTTCGCCCAGCGTGCCCGTAGGCGCGCCAGAGGGCCATCATTCCAAGGCGACGCTTCGCACGGTGCCGGCCGCGTTGCACGCCGCCTGGGTGCAGGGTCGGAACAAGACGCTGACGATCTAACCCATGCTGCGCAATGCGATGGCGTTTCGCCCGCTCGGTCCCTTTGGCGACTGGCTCATCAAGGAGCGGTTCGACGCGATCTTCTGCCGCAACGCCATGATCTAATTCGACGAGCCCACCAAGACGCGCTTCATGGCGCACAAAATGGTGTCCCAGCCGGTCGCCACTCCGGCGATGACCGACATGCGGCGCCTGCCGGGCGGTTGCGACGACGCGCTGGCGCTGGTTCCGCTGGAGGAGACGGCGTCCCGCCTGCGCCAGGCGATGGCAGGCCCGAACGGCGCCTGACCTCCTGGCCCTTCGGCGGTCGTGCGTTCGGGCGGCCCCGTCGGGCGACCAACGGGTTTTCAACGGGATCGGACCCGCGCTAGGATGCGCCGACGCAAGGAGGCACGCATGATCGGCGCTCTTTCGGGTATATCCTCAGGCAAGCTTCCGGGACCTGGGGCCATGACCTTGGTGTCGCTGCTTGGCGGGGAGCGGTCCGCGCTTTCACCGCTGCTTGCCCATCTATCCGGCGACATGGACGTGGTGGACATCCCCGTGCACGACGATCCCACCGCCCGGCGAGCGGGATTGGCGGCGCAGATCGACACCGCAGTCACGCGGGCCGACCGCAACGTCATGCTCGTGGGACACGGCGTCGGCTGCCTCGCGGCCGCGTGGTGGGCCCGGCTCTCGCCCCGATCCTATGTTGACCGTGTGGCGGGCAGCCTGATGGTCGCGCCTACGACCGCTACCGCCTCCGCATCGCGCTTCGCATCGCCGGCCTCAGCCCTCCCCTTTCCATCGCTGGTGATCGGGGCCGACGACACGGCGCAGCGACTGGCCGCGGAATGGGGCGGCCGGCTGCTCGACGGACCCCTGCCGACCGCGCGCCAGCGGCCCAGCGGGCGCCTCTACGGCCTGGTCGCGCGCTTCACGGCCGGCATTGTAGAGCGCGACGTGCAGGCGGCCGAACGCCTGCTTGCGGCGGTAGGGGACAGCTAGGCAGCGGGCACGAGGGACGGGGCCCGGCCACTCCGGGCTTTTCTGCCTGAAGTTTTTCTGGCCCAAGTTTTTTCTGGAGCGACCCGGTCCCGCCGGTCCGCTACGCCCGCTGCCATGACCGACCTGATCGTGGAACCGTGCGGCCCCGTGCTGGGCGCCGAGATAAGGGGCCTGCACCTCGGTCCGGAAGGCCCGGACGCGGAAACCGGAAAAAGGCTCCGCTCGCTCCTGAACGCGCACAAGGTGCTGTTCTTCCGCGACCTGGACCTCAGCCATGCGCAGCATCTGGGGATCGGCCGTGTCTGGGGCCCGCTGGAAGGCCACCCGGTGATCGCCCATGTGCCCGGCCATCCGGAAATCCTGGACATACGGGGTTCGGAAGGCCGCGTGACGGACGCGGAGGGCGACCGCCGCTTCCGCGCCGCCGACAAGTGGCACGCCGACGTCACCTTTCGTGCCGAGCCGAGCATGGGCGCCGTTCTGCGCGCACGGCAGCTCGCCCCGCCAGGCCATGGCGACACGCTGTGGGTCGACGCGGCGGCCGCCTATGACGGCCTGGACGACGCGGTGAAGGCGCGGATCGAGGGGCTGACGGCAACCCACGACCTGCTTCACGATTTCGGCGACCGCATCGCCCCCGAGCGCCGGGAGCGGATGGCGGCGGAGTTCCCGCCCCAGCACCACCCGGTTGTCCGCACCCATCCGGAAACGGGCGCCAGGGTCCTGTTCGTCAACAGCAGCTTCACCAGCCGCATCGACGGGCTGGATCCGACCGAGAGCCGGGACCTGCTCCGCCACCTGCTCGATCAGTTCCGCGTGCCCGAGTACCAGCACCGGTTCCGCTGGACGCCCGACGCGTGGCGATCTGGGACAATCGCGCGACCCAGCATTATCCGGTGGCAGATTATTGGCCCGCCACCCGCCACATGGAGCGCGTCACGATCCGGGGCGACCGGCCGGTCTGACACGTCCCGGCGGCCCGCACTCCTGCGTCGCCGTCAGTCCCATCCCGCCGCGCGTTCCGTGTCGCCGGCACGCGCTTCCACCCAGCGCGCCTCCCCGGCCCGCGTCTCGCGCTTCCAGAAGGGGGCGTCGGTTTTCAGCCGGTCGATCAGATAGGCGCATGCGTCGAGCGCGTCCGCTCGGTGGGGGGCCGCCGCCAGCACCAGCACGATGCGCTCGCCCGGCCGCATCGGCCCCACGCGGTGGACGATCGCAGCGGCATCAAGCGACCAGCGCGTCGCCGCGCCCTCTGCCAGCCGGGTCAGCGCGGCCTCGGTGACGCCGGGATAATGTTCCAGCTCCAGTATCTCGACGCCGCCCGCCTGATCGGCGTCGGCACGAACCAGCCCGGCGAAGCTCGCCACGGCGCCGACGCCGGGTACCCCCTCGACCAGCGCATGCTCGGCGGCGAGGTCGATCGGCGCGCGACCGACCACCACGCGGATCACGCCGCGCCCCCCGTCACGGGCGGGAAGATCGCGACCTCCTTGGCCCCCGCGACCGACGCGTCCGGGCCGGCAAAGTCACCGTCAACCGCCGCGCGCAGTCGGTCGCGATCCGCCAGCGCCGTGGCGTGTGCCTCGCCGCGTCCTGCCAGCCAGTCGATCAGGTCGCCCACCGTGCGGACCTCGGCCGGCGGGGCGACATCCTCCTCGGCCATGCCCATCCGCTCACGGACCCAGGCGAAATACAAGATTCGCATCGCTATCGGGGTCCCTAGTCCATGTGCTTCAGGCCGACGCGCAGATAGTCCCAGCCTGTCACCACCGTCAGCACCGCCGCGCCCCACAGGGCGGCCAGCCCCACCGATGCGACCCAGGGCTGGTCGGGCACCGCCCCCCCCAGGATCAGCGCACCCAGCGCCACCAGCTGGAGCGTCGTCTTCCACTTGGCCAGCCGCGACACCGGCACTGATACCTGGACCTGCGCCAGGAACTCGCGAAGGCCCGACACCGCGATCTCGCGGATCAGGATCACCAGCCCCGCCACTAGGTGGATGCCCTGGATGTCGCGCGTGCCGACCAGCATCAGCACCACCGCCGCCACCATGATCTTGTCCGCGATCGGGTCCAGGAACACGCCCAGCCTCGACACCGCGCCCTGCGCGCGCGCCAGGTATCCGTCGAAATAGTCGGTGATGCCCATCAGGCAGTAGAGGCCGAACGCGATCCCATAGCCCGCGCGCCACTGGGGCCACCACAACAGACCCACGAGCAGCGGCACCGCCACGATGCGCGACAGCGTCAGAAGGTTCGGCACCGTCAGCATGACCGCCCTCCTACCCCGGCGCGCGCCTGGGCGGAACCGGGTTTCGCCGGGGCGTCGCGATCACGGATTTGCCCGATCGATTCCCCGGTGGCGGGGGCGGGTCGGCTCCGCTATTGCCGGGGTCCCGTGAACGGCCGAGGCCCAACGACCCGATGATCCTGCCGTTTCGATGATAAGCGCGCTCGGCCTGTTGAAGGAGCGGCGTTTCCTGCCGCTGTTCGCCACCCAGTTCCTCGGCGCCTTCAACGACAACCTCTTCAAGACCTCCATGGTCCTGTTCGCCACCTATGCGGTGCTGAGCGACGCGGACGCGGAGGCGAAGTTCAACGCGCTGGCGACGGGTATCGCCATTCTGCCCTTTTTCCTGCTCTCGGCGCTGTCCGGCCAGCTGGCGGACGCGCACGACAAGGCGCGCATCATCCGGGTGGTCAAGGCGGCGGAGATGGGGATCATGGCGCTGGGGGCCGCGGGCCTGCTGGTCGCGCGCGGCGGCTCGCACGGGACGGGCATCGCGCTGATGCTGGCCGCCGTGCTCTGCCTTGGCATCCACTCGACCTTCTTCGGCCCGATCAAGTACGCGATCCTGCCCCAGCACCTGGCGCCGGACGAGGTGCTGGGCGGCACCGGGCTGGTGGAGGCGGGCACCTATCTGGCGATCCTGACGGGCACGGTGGTGGCGGGCTGGATCGCGCCGGAGGGTGCGGCGGTGCTGGTGCTGGTGCTGGCGGGCATCGGCTGGCTGGCGGGGCGCGCCGTGCCGCCCGCACCGCGGCTGGGCCCCAAGCTGGAGATCGATTGGAATCCGCTCACCTCCTCCTGGCGGCTGGTACGCGACACCATGCACGTGCCGCGCCTGTTCCTGGCGATCTGTTCCATCTCCTTCTTCTGGACGATCGGGTCCGTCCTCATCATCGTCTTTCCGCCGCTGGTGAAGAACGTGCTGACCGCGGACGAGCGGGTGGCCAGCTTCACCATCGCGATCTTCTCGGTGGGCGTGGCGATCGGGTCGGTGGTCATCAACGCGCTGCTGAAGGGGCGCATCTCGGCCCGCTATTCGCCCGCGTCCGTGATCGCCATGGGCGGGTTCGTGGCGCTCTTCTCGATGCTGGTGCGCGGCTGGACGCCGGCGCCGGCGGGCGGGCTGTACGGCTTTCGGGACTTCCTGGCCCAGCCCGGCGCCCTCCCGATCACGCTGACGCTGCTGGCGGTGGCAGTGACGGGGGGCATGTTCGTGGTGCCGCTCTACGCGTTCCTGACCACCACCGTCGGCGCCGATCAGACCGCGCGGACCGTGGCGGCGAACAACGTCGTGAACTCGGGCGCGATGACGCTGGGGTCGGCGGCCGTGCTGGCGATCAGCGCGGCGGGCGTCACGCCGCAGGACATGCTGCTGGTCGTGACGGGCATGTGCGGCGTGGCGGCGCTGCTGGCGCAACGGCTCCACCGCGCCTGCGATGTGCCCCTGTGCGCCTGACCCCGTCTCCTCAGCCGATGAAGCTGTAGAAACAGGTGAAGAAGGCAGCAAAGCTCAGCAGGAACAGCTTCCAGTCCCGATCGTCGTCCGGGCGCACGGCGGGCTTTTCCGGCGGCGGCAGGGAACGCCGGAACGGATGTCCGGCCGACTCCGAGGTAAGAACGAGGCGTCTGGTCATGGCATGGACGTTAACGCGGTGTTTACCGCTTCGCACAGAGCCAAAGATGGTTAATGCCCGACTGTCCCCGCACGGGACAATTGCACGGTGAGCGTCGCCTTCCGCCGGGAGGAGGACGAGGAGCATCGCGAGCCCCGGTTCGAGCTGCCGCTGCCGCCCGGCCCCAACTACGTCACCGCGCGCGGACCCGCCCTGATCGCCGATCGGATCGCCGCGCTGGAGGCCGAACTCGCGACGGCAGCCGGCGAAGAAGCGATCCAAGCCATTCGCCGGCAGCTCCGCTACTGGGCCACGCGCCGCGCCACCGCCGAGGTCGTGGCCCCGCCTGCGGACGGCAGCATCGGCATCGGCTGCGCGGTCCGCCTCCTCCTCAACGGCCGCGAACGGACGGTTTCCATCGTCGGCGACGACGAGGCGGACCCGGCCGCCGACCGCGTCTCCTTCTCCGCGCCGCTCGCCCGCGCGCTGATCGGCGCGGAAGCCGGCGATTTCCTGCCTTTCGCCGGCCGCGACGACGCGCTGGAGGTGCTGTCGGTCGGGCCCCTGCCGTGAGCCAGCCCAGCTTCCAGGTGGACGGCAACCGCCTGACCTTGCTCGTCGAGGGGGCGGAGCGCCTCGACGCGCTGGTGTCGCTGATCGACCGAGCGAAGGTCTCGCTCCGGCTACTCTTCTATATCTATGCCGACGATGCCGCGGGCCGACGCGTGGCCCGCGCGCTTTCCGAGGCCGCGGCACGCGGCGTGTCTGTCCGCCTGATCGTGGACGGGTTCGGCAGCGACGACGCGTCCGACGAAGGCTTCTTCGAGCCGCTGAGGCAGGCCGGCGTGGCCGTGTGCCGCTTCTCGGCGCGGTTCGGTCGCCGCTACCTGCTCCGCAACCACCAGAAGCTGGCGCTGGCCGACGCGGAGAACGCCGAGGCCCGGATCATCGTCGGCGGCTTCAACGTGGAGGACGATTATTTCGGTACGGTCGAGGACGGTGCCTGGCGCGACCTGGGCCTGGTGGTGGAAGGACCGGCGGCGGCGCGAATGGCAGGCTATTACGACGCGCTCGAAAGCTCGATCCGCGGTGGCGACCAGCGGCTCCGGCACCTGAACCGGGCGTTGTCGCACTGGAGCGAAACGGAAGGGCCGCTCCGCTGGCTGATCGGCGGGCCGACCCGCCGTCTTTCGCCCTGGGCGCGCGCGGTACGCGCCGACTTCCGTCAGGCCGCCAGCATCGACGTGATTGCGGGCTATTTCACGCCCAGTCCCACCATTATCCGCCGCCTGGACCGTGCCGGTCGCCAAGGACGCGCCGTTCGGGTCGTGACGGCAGCCAAGTCGGACAACACGGCCACCATTGCTGCGGCGCGCTTCACCTATCGCGGGCTACTAAGGCGAGGTGTGCACATCTACGAATATGGCCGCACCAAGCTGCACACCAAGCTCTACCGTGCCGACGACGCGGTCTATGTGGGATCGGCGAACTTCGACGTGCGAAGCCTGTTCATCAACCTGGAGCTGATGCTGCGCGTGGAGGACGCGGCCTTTGCCGCGCACGTCCGCGCCTATGTGGACGCGGAGGTTGCCCGGTCGCAGGAGATCACGCCTGCCCTGCACCGGGAACGCACCGGCCCCGTGCAGCGCGCGCGGCAGTTCCTGGCCTATCTGCTGGTGGCGGTGCTGGACCCCAGCATAACGCGGGGCCTGAACCTGGGTCCCGGCCAGTAGCGGAACCGGTGAAGTAACGGGACCGGGCAGGTAGTGCCCGGTCCCGTCCGTGTCAGGCCGCGAAGGCGACCGTGGTACGGCGGCGGCGCATCGCCGCACCGGCCAGGCCGAAGCCCAGCATCATGGTCGCCCAGGTCGCGGGCTCGGGCACCGAGGCCGTGGGTGCCGCGACGGCGCTGATCGCACCCAGCTTGAAGCCGTCGTTGCGGTCGGCGGTCACGGTGGTGCGGTCCGCGCCGATGATCCACAGATTGCCGTACTTTCCGGACATGGCCGCCGCATTGGGCATCGCGCCGTCCTTTGCGGACAGCGGGCGGCTGGCGATGGTCTTCCACAGCTCGAACTGCTGGGCGCCGGTCATGTCCGCGGTCTGCGTGCCGTAGCCGATCCACGCATCCTTGTCGGGCCCCTTGCCGTCCACGACATAGGCGTTCAGCGTCATGCCCGTCAGCTGCACCGACTTGTTGAACTGCAAGGCGATGAAGTCGTAGCGGTAGGTATTGTCGATCGTGTGCTGGCCGCTGCTGCCATTGCCCTCATAGCCGTTGAGGACGCCCAACCCACCGTCCCAACGCTGAACGCGGGCAAGCTCGGGAACGGCATTCAGGTCGGTCGTGCTGGTGCTGTAGCCGATGGCCGTGAAGCTGATCCCGTCCGACACGGCGGACTCGAACCACTCATAGGTGGTGCCATTGGCGGAATAGTTCTTCATCGTGCCGAGATTCTGGCCGATGCTGGTCAGGTTGAAGACGGCGGCGCTGGCCGGCGACGCAGCGGCCATGAGCGCGACACTTGCGGCGAGAGCCGCGACGGACCTGGTAAACATCGAAACCCCCTTCACCATCGGACGGCCCCGCCGTACCGATCGTTGCGCCTCCGCAATCCGCTTCGGCTTCTGGGGGTTCAATATCGATGCACCGTTCCGGCAGCGACTCGGACCTATAGTTAACCCCGTCCCGTCGCGGGACAGCTCATCCGGCGTCCTTGTGCGCCCAATAGAGCTGGGCCGGCGGCACGTTCCACCATTCCATGTCGTGGTCGATCCGGTTGAAATGGGGCGCGATGAAGTCGCGGACCTTGGGACTGAACTGATAAACCAGGAAAGAACCGCCCGGCCGGATGACCCGTTCGGTCGCGGCCGCGATGGCGGGCCCGACTCCGGGCGGAAGCGTGGAGAAGGGCAGACCGGACAGGACATAGTCGGCATGGTCATAGCCATGCTCGACGACAATCCGTTCCACGTCGGCGGCCGAGCCCTCCACCGCAGCGAAGCGCGAATCGGGGATCATCGCGTCCAGGTAGCGGATGAAGTCGGGATTGGTGTCGATCGCAATCAGCTTCGCGTCGGGCGCCATCCGCTCCAAGATTGGGCGGCAGAACGTGCCAACGCCCGGTCCGTACTCCACGAACAGCTTGCACGCCGTCCAATCTACCGGGCCAAGCATCCGGCGTATCAGCCGGTCGGACGATGGAACCACGGAGCCCACCATGACCGGGTGCTTCACGAAGCCCTGAAAGAACATTCCCCAGGGCGACGGTATTCCGGCGGCCTTGCGCGCGGCCCGGGCGGCGGCGGTGGAACTGGGCATCGGCAGACTATTCCCCTGTTGTCGGACACCCGAAGGGCCCGGCGCTCCGTCGCACGAATGGCAAACGACGATCAAGCGCGCCGGTTGCACGTTCCTTTGGACTGGACGGGTTCGGATCGGGCAGCCGCACTTGCCACGGCGAGCTACGCGCCTAAGCGGGACGCATGAGGGGGAAGCGCGAGAACGAGGTGGCGGTGATCTTCCTGTCCGAGCGGACGGGCGAGGACGAGCCCGGCTATGCACGGGCAGCCGCGCGCATGTCGGCGCTGGCCGCGGAGCAGCCCGGCTATCGCGGCGAGGAGGGCGCACGCGGTGCGGATGGGCGGGGCGTGACTGTGAGCTATTGGGCAGACGAGGCGTCGGCCGTCGCTTGGCGCGACCAGCCCGAGCATGCGGCGATCCGCGAAGCCGGACGCGCGCGCTGGTACAGGTGGTACCAAGTGAACGTGACGGCGGTGACCCGGTCCTACGAATGGACGCGTCCGTGACGCGGGGTGCCGACCGCCGCTTCGTTCTGCTGTTCACGGTGATGCTGACCATCGCCGCGGGCAACACGGCGCTTCAGTCCGTGCTGCCCGCGCTCGGCCGATCGCTGGGCGTGGCGGATAGTGCGGTGGCGGCCGCGTTCAGCGTGTCGGCGCTGCTCTGGGTGATCGCGGCGCCGATCTGGGCCAACCGGTCGGACCGTCACGGGCGGCGCGCCATGATCCTGACCGGCATGGGCGGCTTCACCGTGTCGCTGTCGCTGTGCGGCGTGTTCCTGGCGGCCGGCATCAACGGCTGGATCGGCGGCACGGCGGCGTTCCTGCTCTTTATCCTGGGTCGGCTGGTCTACGGCACGTTCGGTGCCGCGGCGCCGCCGGCCGTGCAGGCGCTGGTGGCCGGGTCCACCACGCGCGAGGAGCGTACAAAGGCGCTGACCCTGCTCGCCTCCGCCTTTGGCCTGGGCACGATCCTGGGCCCGGCGATCGCGCCCTACCTGATCCTGGGGCGCCTGGACCTGGGGGGCATGGGCGGCGTGGAGGTGGGACTGGCCGGCCCGGCCTTCGTCTTTGCCCTGTTCGGGGCGGCCATGTTCCTGCTGGTTCGCGCCGCGCTGCCCGACGATCGCGTCCCCGACCCGGAGGCGCACGGCGCCGCCAGCGCCTATCCCTCGATCGGCGGCGCGCCCACCGGCGCCAACGTCACCGCCGCCACCCAGCCTTCCACTCAGCCCGGCGCGGAGCCGGTCGGCTATCTGGACCGCCGCATCCGGTCCTGGGTCATCGTCGGGCTGGTGATGGGCCATGCCCAGGCGATGACCAGCCAGGCTATCGGCTTCCTGGTCATCGACCGGCTGAACGTCGCGCCTGCCCAAGCGCTGGAGCCAACCGGCATCGTGCTGATGATGGGCGCGGGCGCCGCGCTGATGGCGCAATGGGGCCTGATCCCGCTCCTCAACCTCAACCCGCGCCGGCTGGTCCTGTCCGGCCTGGCGCTGGCGGCGGCGGGAACCGCAGCGACCGGCATGGCCACCTCCCTTTACGGTATCGCCACCGCCTTCGCGCTCGCGAGCCTCGGCTTCGGTTTCGCGCGGCCGGGCTTCACCGCGGGCTCCAGCCTGGCGGTGGGGCCAGAGGCGCAGGGGTCGGTCGCGGGCAAGATCACCAGCGTCAACGGCGCGTCCTTCGTCCTCGGCCCGTCGATCGGGGTCGCCTTGTACGAACTGCACCGACCCCTGCCCTACCTGATCGCGGGCGTGGGATGCGTGCTGCTTCTTCTCTATTGTTTGAAGGCTTTACGAGAGTAGCGTAAAAGGCGGGCAGCGAGCACGGACCCGGCCTAAAGCAAAGGCGTTACGGGCTTCTCTTTTGGAGGAGCTTTTTTCATGCGTCTCGCCTTCGCGTCGCTGTTGTTGTCTGCCGGTCATGTGGCGACCGGAGCCTCGGCGCAAACGGCCGCCTCACTGTTGATGCCGGGCGCGCCCCTTTCCGCTCCGGCACCCGGGCCTACGTCTGGTACCCATCTGTGGACACGTTCAGACTTTCTTCCACCCTTGGCTATGCAGGGCGCGCCCACGCCGACCATTCGCCTGGCCATGCCCGAGGGTCCGCTGGTCGAACCCGACGATTACCCTCCCATCGCAATCCGCAACGGCGAAGAAGGCTTGTCGGTGGCCGGCGTTACAGTGAACTCGGAAGGAGTCGGAACGCGATGCTGGATCGTGACTTCCAGCGGGTCGGATGCTCTCGACAGGGCTAGCTGTCGCGCAGCCCTGACAAGCGCCCGATGGCGCCCAGCCACCAACCAGGCCGGCAAGCCCGTACAGGCCGACCTGCGGTTGCCGATGCGCTGGGTCCTTCCCCGATAGGGCGTCGCTACTCCCTCTTCTGCGGCATCGCGAAGCCGATCGGCTGGATGGCGGCGGCGTCCTGCTTCAGGCGCGCGGCCATATGTTCGTAATCGCGCTCCATTTCGGGCGTGACGGAAGCGCGCGCCTCTTCCAGCGCTTCCTCGAAATCGGCCATGGACACCGTGTCGGCGTGGAGCGAGCGGCGCAGAGCGATCAGTCCGGCGCGCCGCGTCACGTCCTCCAGGTCCGCGCCGGTGAAGCGTTCCGCCCTCGCCGCAACGGCGCCCAGGTCGACATCGGCGGCCAGCGGCATCTTCGCCGTCTGGATCTCCAGGATGCGCCGCCGGCCCTCGGCGGACGGCACGCCCACATAGATCAGCTCGTCGAAGCGTCCGGGACGAAGCAGCGCGGGGTCGACCAGGTTGGGCCGGTTGGTGGCGCCGATCACCACCACGGACTGCAGTTCCTCCAGCCCGTCCATCTCCGCCAGGATGGTGTTGACCACGCGCTCGGTCACCTGCGGCTCACCCAGACCCCCGCCGCGGGCGGGAACAAGGCTGTCCAGCTCGTCGATGAAGATCACGGTGGGCGCCACCTGGCGCGCGCGCTGGAACAGGCGGGCGATCTGCTGCTCGCTCTCGCCATACCATTTGGAGAGCAGGTCGGACGACTTGGTGGCGATGAAGTTCGCCTGCGCCTCGCGCGCGACCGCCTTGGCGAGCAGCGTCTTGCCCGTTCCCGGCGGCCCGTAGAGCAGGAAGCCCTTGGCGGCACGGATGCCGACGCGCCGGAACGCGTCCGGGTTGCGCAGCGGCAGCTCCACGCCTTCCTTCAGCCGCGTCTGCGCCTGGTCCAGCCCGCCCACATCGTCCCAGGTGACGCGGGGCGCCTCCACCATGACCTCGCGCATGGCGGACGGCTGGACGCGCTTCAGCGCTTCCAGGAAATCCTCGCGCGTGACGCTCAGCGTGTCCAGCACCTCGGGAGGGATCGTCCGCTCCTCCAGGTTCAGGCGGGGCATGATGCGGCGCACCGCGTCGATCGCCGCCTCGCGGCAGAGCGCCGCCAGGTCCGCGCCCACGAAACCGTAGGTGGTGCGCGACAGCTCGGCCAGATCGACCCCGTCCGCCAGCGGCATTCCGCGCGTGTGGATGCCCAGGATCTCGCGGCGCCCGCGCTCGTCGGGGACACCCACCACGATCTCGCGATCGAAGCGGCCAGGCCGACGCAGTGCCTCGTCGATCGCCTCCGGGCGGTTGGTGGCGGCGATCACGACCAAGTTGGCGCGCGCCTCCAGCCCGTCCATTAGTGTCAGCAGCTGCGCGACCAGCCGTTTCTCCGCCTCGCCGGACACCTGGCCGCGCTTGGGCGCGATCGAGTCGATCTCGTCGATGAAGACGATGGAGGGCGCGGCCTTGCTCGCCTGCTCGAACACCTCGCGAAGCTGGCCCTCGGACTGGCCATAGGCCGATCCCATGATCTCCGGCCCGTTGATGAGGAAGAACTGGGCGTCCGACTCGTTCGCTACCGCGCGGGCGAGGCGCGTCTTGCCCGTGCCGGGCGGCCCGTGCAGCAGAACGCCCTTGGGCGGGTCCACGCCCAGCCGCTGGAACAGTTCCGGATAGCGCAGCGGCAGCTCCACCATCTCTCGGAGTTGGTCGATCGTCGGTCCCATGCCGCCGATATCGTCATAGGTGACGTCGGCACGGCGCCCCTGATCCTGCGGCTCCTCATATTCGGGACGCAGTTCGACCTCGGTGTTCTCGTCGATATGGACGATGCCCTTGGGCGCCGCGGCTACCACCGCCAGCCGCACTTCCTGCAACGCATAGGCGGGCTGGTTCACGAAGCGGCGCAGGTTCGGGTCGGCATTGTCCACGCGCTGGTGGCCGGCGGTCGCCACGACGTCGCCCTGGGCCAGTGGACGGCCGAAAAAGACGCGCTTGATCGCGTTGGCCGATCCCTGAAGGCGCAGGTTCTGCTGCGCCGGCGCGAACACAACGCGCGTTGCCGGCTTCGACTCGACCTTGCGGATCTCCACGTAATCGCCCGACCCGACGCCGGCATTGGCGCGCTGCAGGCCGTCGATCCGCAGGATGTCGAGACCCTCATCCTCCGGATAGGGGTTCACGGCACGGGCAGGCGTGGTCTTCTTGCCAACGATCTCGATCGTGTCGCCTTCGGACAGGCCGAGCTGCGCCATCAGCACGCGCGGCACGTGCGCGAAGCCGCGACCAGAATCCTCGGGCCGAGAATTGGCCACCTGGATGCGTCGAGGTTCCTGATCCGCCATTCCATACCGCTCCGCCAATGCCGAGGGGCCCAAGCGCGCGAGGGACCGGCCCGGTTCCGGCTGGCCGATCAAGGGGTAAGCGCGTCGCGGGCGATGCCGGTGGCGCAAGAAAAAAAAGGCCGACCCCAAGGGGCCGGCCAAAAAAGTTTTTAGGAGAGGATGCCTGAAAGGCGGGCTTTATGTGCAGCGCAGCACGGATCGTTGCAAGTGCGAAACGCCCCACTTATGATTGCACGGAACGCAATCGCATCGGTGCGAGGCGGAGAGGGAGCTGTCCCGAATGCGAAGGCTGCCGCCGCTCGGCGCGATCGAGGCCTTTGTTGCAGTGGCGCGCGTAGGTTCCGTGAAGGCAGCCGCGGGCGAACTGGCGCTTTCCGCCCCTGCCCTGTCGCGCCGCGTCCAGTCGCTGGAACGGTTCGTCGGACGTCCCCTGTTCGAGCGGCGGCACCAAGCGATCGTTCCCAACGCGGAGGGCGAACGGCTGCTGGCGCAGATGGCACCCGCGCTTGACCAGCTATCCGACGCGGTGGAGGCGATGACCAGCGGCGTGGAGGTGCTGCGGCTCCGCCTGGGCGTGCTGCCTCTCTACGCGTCGCAGCGGCTGTTCCCGCGGCTGAGCGAGCTTCGCCGCAAGCATCCGGAGCTTCACCTGGACATCGACACGGCCAGCCACCGCGAAACGCGGCTGGGCGACGGGCTGGACGCGGCGATCGTGCTGGCCCGAGACGTGGACCCGACACTCCATGCCGAACGGCTGGACCGTAATTCCGTGTACGTCATCGGCGCGCGATCGCTGCTGGAGGGCGCGGACCCGGTGGTCCGGCCGACGCAGCTGGCGGGCCTGACCGCGCTGATCCACCGCGAGATGCCCGACACCTTTGCCGCCTGGCGCCGCTCGGCCGGCATCGCGGACCTGGAGCCCGCCGCCGTGGATTACTTCGACTCCGGCGCGCTGATGCTGGAAGCCGCGGCGCAGGGTCTGGGCGTGGCCTTCATGCATGCCAGCCACTTCGCCGACGCCAACGATCCCAGGCTGGTGAAGCTGTTCGGGATCGAGGTGGAAAGCCCCTACAGCTACTGGTTCGTGTGCCGCCCCCGCGCCCTTCAGCAGCGGCCCGTGCGGCTGTTCCGCGACTGGCTGATGAAGACGGTGGCGGAGGAGCGCAGCCCTTCCCCTACCCCGGCGGAGCAGGGGAAGGGCCGTATTGGTTAGGCGGCGCGCATCTTCACGATCTTGCCGGGCTGGCGCGGCGGCTCGCCCTTGGGCAGCGCGTCGACCAGGTCCATGCCGTCGGTCACCTCGCCCCAGACGGTGTACTGCTTGTCCAGGAAGCGGGCGTCGTCGAAGCAGATAAAGAACTGCGAGTTGGCGCTGTTGGGATCGTTGGTCCGCGCCATGGAACATACGCCGCGCACGTGCGGCTCGGCCGAGAACTCCTGCTTGAGGTTGGGCTTGTCCGAACCGTGCATCCCCGTGCCCGTGGGATCGCCGCCCTGCGCCATGAAGCCAGGAATGACGCGGTGGAACACCACGCCGTCGTAGAAGCCGTCGTTCGCCAGCTCGCTGATGCGCTGGACGTGCCCGGGCGCCAGGTCCGGGCGCAGGCGGATGGTCACGTCGCCGCCTTCCAGCGTCATAGTCAGCGTGGTCGGGGTATCGGCCATGTCACATACTCCTTGGAATTCGAGCCGCGCAGTTAGTGTCGCGGGATCGTGCTGGCAAACCCGCGACCGCGCCTTTAGGGGCCGTGCGGGGCCCGACACGCGGAGGCGGACATGAGCGACACCGACCTGCGCGAGGCCGAGGGACTCCGTTCCGACGCCGAGACGGAGCTGGACGAGGACGACCGGCTGCGGCCCGAGTTCGTCCGCGCGGTGCTGGACGCGCTCCAGACCGGCGACCAGGCCGGTGCCCACGCGCTGGTGGAGCCGCTGCACCCCGCGGACAAGGCCGACCTGTTCGAGCAGCTGCCCGCCGACTGCCGCGGGCCGCTGGCGCACGCGGTGGCGGACCTGCTGGACGGCGACGTGTTCGCCGAGATGAACGACTGGGTCCGCGACGAGCTGATGGACTCGCTGACGCCGGGCGAGGTCGCGACCATCGCGTCCGAGCTGGACACGGACGACGCGGTCGCCATCATCGAGGACCTGGAGGAGGAGGAGCAGCGCGCCGTTCTGCGCGCGCTGGACCCGGACGACCGCGCCGCCATCGAGGAGGCGCTCTCCTTCCCGGAAGAGTCGGCGGGCCGTCTGATGCAGCGCGAGCTGGCGGCGGTGCCCGAGCATTGGACGGTCGGCCGCACCATCGACTATCTGCGCGGCAACGAGGAGCTGACCACCGATTTCTGGGAAGTGTTCGTGGTGGACGCCGCGCACCATCCCATCGGCACCTGCCAGCTGTCCTGGATCCTGCGCACCGGCCGCGACGTGCCGGTAATCGACATCATGAAACGCGAGCAGACGCTGATCCCGGTCGACATGGACCAGGAGGAGGTGGCGCTCCGTTTCCAGAAATACGCGCTGATCTCGGCCGCGGTTGTCGACGCCGGCGGCCGGCTGGTGGGGATGATAACCGTGGACGACGTGGTCCACATCATCCAAGAAGAGGCCGGCGAAGACGCGCTGCTGCTGTCGGGCGCGGGCGAAGGCGACATCAACGAGCCCATCCGCGACAGCTACAAGGCGCGCGTGCGCTGGCTGGTGGCGAACCTGTTCACCGCACTGCTCGCGTCGGGCGTGATCGCGGTGTTCGACGGCGCGATCCAGCAGATGGTGGCGCTGGCCATCCTTATGCCCATCGTGGCATCCATCGGGGGCAATGCGGGCACCCAGACCATGGCGGTGGCGGTCCGCGCGCTGGCGACCAACCAGCTGACCCGGTCCAACACCATCCGGACCATCCGGCGCGAGATCATCGTGGCGCTGATGAACGGGGTAACCATCGCCGTCCTGCTCGGATGCGCGGCGGGGCTCTTCTTCGGCAATTTCCAGCTGGGAGCGGTGATCGCGGCCGCCATCGTCATCAACGTGCTGGTCGCCGGCCTGTCGGGCGTGCTGGTGCCGGTGACGCTGGAGCGGCTGAACCAGGACCCCGCGGTCGCATCGTCCGTGTTCGTGACCATGGTCACCGACTCGATGGGATTCCTGGCGTTCCTGGGCCTGGCGGTCGCCAGCGGACTGGTGGGCTGACGTCACGAAACCCGGTCGAAGGTCACGCTAAGGTCACGGGGTAAACCCCTTTCCGCAGATGAACGGCCTGGCAAGACCGACGATGGAAAAGAGCGCGCCAAGCAGAGCTGCCGACGGTTCTCCGACATTTCATGGCGGCTCCCGGCCGGGGCATCGGTGAGCGTTCCTTCGTATCCTTTCAACGCCTTGATCCCGTGGCGGTCACGCCCACATCGCCCCTCGTGCTTCACCTCACCAAAGTAGCTTTCGGCGCGGCCAGCCCGGACGCGCTGGCCAAGCGGCTCGCGGCGCGTGCGGCCGAGGGGCAGGCCTTCCTGACCACGCGCTACCTGCCCAAGCGGCACGAGGAGGTCGCAGGGCTGGGATCGCTGTTCTGGATCATCAAGCACCGGCTGGTCGCCCGTTCCCCCATCCTGTCGTTCGGCGAGGCGGAAGGGGGTCGCGTGGCGATCCACATCGAACCGCGCGCGCTCCTGGTACAGGTGCAGCCCAAGCGCGCGCACCAGGGCTGGCGGTACCTGGAGGCGGCGGACGCGCCCCTCGACCTGGACGGCGACGATACCGGACTGGCCGCCCTGCCGCCGGGGCTGGCGGGCAAGCTGGCCGAACTGGCCCTGATCTGATCATGGACGCCTGAGCATGGGTGCTCTGCTGCCCGTCGTGCTGGTGCTGATCGCGGGCGTGGGCCTCGCCGTCCAGCCGCCAACCAACGCCGCGCTGGCGCGCGCGTCCGGCTCCGTGGTCCTGGCGGCGCTCACCTCCTTTGCCATCGGTACCGCCGTGCTGGCGGTCGCCTGGACCGCGGTCGATCGCACGCCGCCGGCTGCGCTGAAGGGCGCACCGGCCTGGGCCTGGATGGGCGGGCTCTACGGCGCGATCTTCGTGGCGATCCTGGCCTATGCCGCGCCGCGCCTGGGGATCGCGGTGGCGCTGACGCTGGCCATCGCCAGCCAGATGGTCGCGGCGCTGGTGGTGGATCACTGGGGCCTGCTGGGGCTGGACCGCTCGCCCGCCAGCCTGACGCGGATCGCCGGGGTGGCGCTGGTGATCGGGGGTGCGCTGCTGGTCCGGCGCGGCTAGATCAGCGACTGGCGCCGCACGTCACAGGGCCACCGGCCGGTGCCTGGACCTCGCACTTCGGCGCACCCGTCACGCGAACCGCCCCCAGGCCGATATTCGCCACCTGCGCCCGGTAGCGCGCGGCCGCCAGCGTCTCGCCCGGCCCGTCCAGGCGGACCGCCAGTTCGTCGGCGACGAGCCCGCCCGCGTCGATGCGACCCGGCCCGTTGGTCACCAGCCGCACGCGCCGGGCCCGTCCCGCCAGCGTCAGTTCACCGGCGCCGATCAGCGTGGCGCTCAGCTGGTCGGCGGGGCCGACCTCCTCCACCGCGATCGAGCCCGTGCCGCTGACCGACAGGTCGACCCGCTCGCCCGCTACGCGCCGGGCGGTGAGCCGCGTGCCTGCGAACACCGCCGCCCCCGACAGGCGCGGCGTCGCCAGCGTCACCGTGACGGGCCCTACCTTTGCCACGCGCACGTCGTCGCCGCCGCGCAGGTTCCACCCCGCCCCGTTCAGCCGCAGGTTCAGCGTGGTGCCGTCCACCCGCAGCTCCACCCGCTCGACCGAGCGCGGATCGCCCGACAGGGTGGCCGCGGGCGATCCGGGGACGACGCGCACCTCGATCGGACCCGTCACGCGGACCCGGTCGAAACTGGATAGTCCCACCCGCTTCTCCGCCGCGCAAAGAGCAGCCGGCAGACCGAGCAGGAGCAGCGCGACCAAAATCCTCATGGCCGCGGAGGCTGGCACTTCGGGTCAGGTCCCGTCAACGGTTCCCGCAGTGGACCGAGCCCGAGCCCATCTTGCGAACAGTGCAGCGGGCGCCCGCGCCCAGGTCAACGTCGCCCGATCCCATGAGGTTGATGTCGGCCGCTCCGTTCACCGCGGCATGGACGTTGCCCGATCCCGCCAGGTTCACGGACGCCTGCTTCGCCGCCAGCCCGCGCGCGTCGATGTTGCCCGACCCTGCCAGGCTTACCTCCAGCCGGTCGGTACGACCGGCGGCGGTCAGGTCTCCCGACCCCGCCAAGTCGAACGAGGCACGGCTGACCTCCAGCGCCCCCAGGCTAAGGCTGCCCGTGCCGGCGAGCGCACCGCCGAACGTCTCGCCTGCCACCCGGTCCACCGACAGGTCGCCGGTTCCTGCCAGCGACGCCTGCGTGATCCGCGGCATGGTGACGAAGATCTTGGCCGAGCCGGTGGTGCGGCTCATGGTGACGCCGCGCTTGCGACCCACCGACAGCGTGTCGCCCTCCCGCTCGATCCGGAGCCGGTCCAGCACGTCGGTCGGACCCTCCGCCCGCACCGTAAAGGCCGGGCCGACGCGTACGTCCACGTCGTCCACGCCCGCCAGCTTCACGCCCGTGAAGCCGGTCACGTCGTAGCTGCGGGTCGTGCCGCCGCCCCGGGGGGCGATGCCATCCCCATCCTCACCGCTGGCGAACGAGCAGCCGGTCAGGGAACCGGCGGCGAGCGGGACGAGGAGCATGAGTGCGAACGGACGGGCCATGGTCGATCCTCCTGTGTGCTGGTAACGTAACACACCAGGCCGTCCGCGCAAAGAAAAAGGGCGGCCCGGCAGGACCGCCCTTGCTGGACCCTCGACGGCGGACGGGGCCCTGCCCCGCCGGCCGGGCCTCAGGCCTCCGCCTTGTCCTTGTTGTAGATCGCCGCGGCGGCGCGCAGGATGTCCAGGATCTTCTCCTGGGCGCGCTTCTCGTCCGTTTCCTCCATGGCGCCAAGCTCGCGCGCCAGGCGCGAACAGGCGGCCTCGAAGATCTGGCGCTCGGAATAGCTCTGCTCGGGCTGGTCGTCGGCGCGGAACAGGTCGCGCGTCACTTCCGCGATGGACACCAAGTCGCCTGAGTTGATCTTGGCCTCATACTCCTGGGCACGGCGCGACCACATGGTACGCTTGACCTTGGGCTTGCCCTTCAACGTGTCCATGGCCTCGCGCAGCGTCTTGTCTGACGACAGCTTGCGCATTCCCACGCTCTCGGCCTTGTTGGTCGGCACGCGAAGCGTCATGCGCTCCTTCTCGAACCGCAGGACGTAAAGTTCCAGGCTGGTGCCCGCGATCTCCTGCTTCTGCAACTCAATGACCCGGCCGACGCCGTGCTTGGGATAGACCACGTAATCACCGACGTCGAAATGAAGGGCCTTGGCAGCCATGCGGGAACCTTTCCAGGTCATGCGCCGCACGATCCAGACGGCCATGAAACGGCCGGGAACGCGAAGAGCGGAAGGAGACAACATCCGGCGGACGGCAACCAGCGCCCGTCGCGGCCTTATATATCAGCTAGGTGCCAGAATTACCAGCATAGATCGGACAGCAACACTGACGGGCACTGAACGGCAACGTGCCCGATGGGCGCCAGCCCACCATGCACCGGTATGGCGTCAGTCGCCCGCACCAGGCTCCGGCGTGAAGTACTTCTCGTACTTGCCTTCCTCGCCCTTGTGCTCGTCGGCGTCGGGCGGCGTCTGACCGGCGTTGCGCGTCACGTTGGGCCACTGGGCGGAGAAGGTGGCGTTCAACTCCATCCACCGTTCCAGGTTGGATTCGGTGTCGGGCAGGATCGCCTCGGCCGGGCATTCGGGTTCGCACACGCCGCAGTCGATGCATTCGGAAGGATTGATGACCAGCATGGTCTCGCCCTCGTAGAAACAATCCACGGGACACACCTCGACGCAGTCCATGTACTTGCAGCGGATGCAGGCGTCGGTGACGACGTAGGTCATTCCAAATCCCCTGTGAACGCCGGACACGGTTTCCGGACGTCACGAACCTCCGTGCTGCTATGCCTCGCGAAAAGGGGCGTCAATCTCGGGCCGCTTCCTGCGAGTTGTTATCACGGCCGCCCGGCCATGCCGTCCCCGCCGTCAGCTCGTCGTAGCATAGTCGCGCCTCCGCCGGCGGGCCGCGCCGGGCAGGCAGCGCCTCCACGCGGACCACGCGCACCCGGCCGTGCGCTGCAAAGGTCAGCACGTTGCCCACGCGAACGGGACAGTGGGCGCGATCCACCGCGCGGCCGTCGATCCGCAGGTGCCCGGTTTCCGCCAGCGCCTGCGCTGCGGACCGCGTCCTGGCCAGCCGGACCCACCACAGGAACCGGTCGAGCCGCATCTGCGCTCCGTTCTCCACCCGTCAGCCGCGCCCGACCAGATCGGCCAGCCCGGCAAAGGCATTGCCCGGCCTCGGGGCAGCTGCAGGCACCGGGCGGACGCGCCCGCGACCCCGCCACGTCCAGCGCGGCCCGGGCGCGGCCTCGTCCTCCGGCGCGGGACGGAAACCCAGTTCGGCCATCAGCCGGTCCAGCGTGGCGGGCTGGAGCCCCAGCGACGTGGTGAGCGCCGGGTCCGGGCGGAACGGCGTGCGTCCGTTGCGGGCATCGTGCGCCCGGCGCGCGATCCGTTCCACCAGGTCGACGCGCAATGCCTGATGCGCCAGCGGCCGGAACCCGGCCTCCGCCACCGCGCCCGCGGCACCGCGGGGCAGCAGCGTGGCGCCGGGCGGCGGCAGGACGGGTGCCCTGCCCCGCACCCCCATCAGGACGCCGCGAAGCTCCGCCGCGGCCGGCTTCAGAAGGCGCGGGTCGAACAGGTCCAGCGACCCGATGGTGACGCCCGCCGCACGCAGCCGCTTGCGGTCCGGCGGCTCCAGCGCGTCCACCGCCGGGCCGAGCGACGGACGTTGGGCGATGCCGCCCGCCCCCTCCAGCGCGCCCGCGACCGCGCGCAGCGCGGGACCCGCTGCCGCGTCGCGTGCCAGTTCGGCCAGCCGCAGCAGTCCCGGCGTGCCGGCGCGCACCCGATCCTCCACGTAGCGCCGCAATCGGTTCAGCACCCGCTCGCGCGCTGGCTTGTCCAGACAGTCCAGGTCGCGCGACAGAACGACGCGCGGCCGCGCCAGCGCCGGTCCGGGCTCCAGCAGCGCCGCCGGGTGGCCGCGCCAGGCGATCGCGCCCTCCTGACCCAGCACCAAATCCGTGTCCGGCGCGTCGGCCAGCGCGGCGGCACGGCGGGCGCGCTCGCTGCCCAGCCGCTTTTCGGCCGCAGACAGCAGCAGCCGCTTGTCCGCTGCGCGCGCGTCGGGCGCCACCGTAAAGCGGAATCCCTCCAGCCGGCCGATCGGATGGTCCTCCACGGTCACCGCACCGTCCTCCGCCACCTGTACGGGCAGGGCGCCGGCATCCGCGCCGATCTGGCGGATCAGCGCAGTGGTGCGCTTGTCCACGAAGCGCTGGGTCAGCGACGCGTGCAGCGCGTCCGACAGCCGTTCCTCCACGCCGCGCGTGCGTTCGGCCCAGTGCAAAGGATCGGCCAACCAGTCGGGCCGGTGCGCGATATAGGCCCAGGTCCTGACCGACGCGATGCGGCCGGCGATCGTCTCCACGTCGCCCGCAACCGTGTCCAGCCTTTGGAGCTCGTCGGCGAACCACTGGTGCGGCACGTGGCCGCGACCCTCCGACAGGTGTCCGAACAGCCGCGACACGAAGCGGGCATGGGGGTCCAGGCCCACCTTGCGGAAATCGGGGAGGCCGCACGCCGCCCAGAGCCGCCGGACCATGGCGGGGTGCCGCGCCCGCTCGCGCACCCAGCTCTCGTCGGCCAGGCGTTTCAGCACACCCAGGTCGATCGCCTGCGGCGCGGCGCGCAGCGGCAGCGACGCGTCGGGCCGCCGCTCCAGGCTGGCGATCAGCGCATCCACGCTGCCGAGGTCGGGCGCACCGTCGCGCCAGTAGAGGCTGTCTAGCCGCGGAAAGCGATGCTCCTCGATCGCCAGCACCTCCTCGGGCAGGAACGCGTCCGGCCCCTGTTCCGCCAGGGCGCCGAAGCTGCCGTCGCGCTGGTGCCGGCCGGCACGACCCGCGATCTGCGCCATCTCCGCCACCGTCAGCCGGCGGCGGCGGCGCCCGTCGAACTTGTGCAGCCCCGCGAACGCGACGTGGGCCACGTCCATGTTCAACCCCATGCCGATCGCGTCGGTGGCGACCAGGTAATCCACCTCGCCCGCCTGGAACATCTGGACCTGCGCGTTGCGCGTGCGCGGGGAAAGCGCGCCCATCACCACCGCCGCCCCCCCGCGAAGCCGCCGCAGCATCTCGGCGACCGCGTACACTTCCTCGGCCGAAAAGGCGACGATCGCGGAACGCTTGGGCAGGCGGCTGAGCTTGTGCGCGCCCGCATAGGACAGAGTGGAAAAGCGCGGCCGTTCCACGATCTCCGCTCCTGGCACAAGTGCCCGGACCATGGGACGCAGCGCGTCAGACCCTAGGATCATCGTCTCTTCGCGACCGCGCGCGCGAAGCAGCCGGTCGGTGAACACGTGGCCGCGCTCCGGATCGGCGCCGAGCTGCGCCTCGTCCAGCCCGACGAACGCCACGTCCCGATCGGTCGGCATCGACTCCGCGGTGCACAGGAACCAGCGCGCGTCCGGAGGGCTGATCTTCTCCTCGCCCGTCACCAGCGCGACCTGGTTCGGCCCCTTCAGCCGGACCACCCGGTCGTACACCTCGCGCGCCAGGAGGCGCAGCGGAAAGCCCATGATTCCCGATGAATGACCGCACATCCGCTCAACAGCGAGGTGCGTCTTGCCCGTGTTGGTCGGTCCCAGCACCGCCGAAACGGCGCCCGCGGCGCGCTGGCTCATGCACCCAACATCGGGGCTGGCGGCTCCGGACGCAATGGCCTTGCGGCGTCCAAGTCAGCGTCGGCTCAGCCCTGATCGGCGACCAGGACCGCCCGCTTGCCCCGTTGCCGGCGCCAGCGGCTGAGCGGATGCTCAACGAAACGGTACATGGCCGTGCTGTAGAGATAGGCCGGTACGAACGCCCCCCACGATCAAGAAGGGGCGGAGATTCCGGGACCTTGCTTCCCTGCCCGGCTGACTTCCGGTTGGATACCGGTCAACGTGAACAAGCGATCAATGACCGCGAACGGTCGGGCGCGACCGTCGCACCCTTTGGCGAGACACGTGGCCGCGTTCATTTGACATTAGCCCGCCTCCTCCACAACGCGTCGGCATCGGTGCGCCGTTCACCGGCCGTGACACCCGGGGGAAGCGATTGTACCTGAACGCGGAAGCAGGGGCCGGGGCGCCCGGCGGTGGACGGCCGCTGGCGGCGGCCGGCTTTGGCCGCGCCGCGGTGCGTCCGACCCCGTCCGTCCTGACCCCGCCGGCTCTTACGATGCCGAACGTGCTGCGCGGGATCGACTGGGTGCCGGACCTGGGCAGCCGGATCGGATCGGCGGACTGGTGGCGCGGCGCGGCGACCTGTGCCGCGCTCTGCTGGGGCGCCTGGTCGCTCGGCCTCCCGCTGGCGCAACCCGTGACCGGCGGCGTCGAGGCACCCCTGGAGGGCGCGGTGGCGGAGCGCGCGCGTGCGCTGGCGATCCGGCCGCTCGGCCTGGGATCCAGCGTGCCACGGGCCATCGCGGCGGGCGACCTGGTCCGCCCGCTGGCACAAGCGCCCGAAAGGCCCAGCATCACGCTGTCGGCGACGCTCGGCCAGGGGGACCGGTTCGGCGACGCGCTTCGCCGGGCGGGCGTCGGGCGCGACGATGCAAGCGCGGCAGCGGCGCTGCTGGCGGGCGTCGCGCCTGCGCAAGGGTTGCCATCGGGTACGCGCGTGTCGCTGACGCTGGGACGCCGCCCCCTTCGCACCATGCCGCGCCCGCTGGACCAGCTGAGCGTCCGCGCGCGCTTTGACCTCCACGTCCGGATGGATCGGGTGAACGGCAGGCTGGCCATGACGCACCAGCCCATCGCGGTGGATCGCACGCCCCTGCGGCTCCAGGGTCCGGTGGGCGCCAGCCTCTACCGTGCGGTGCGGGCGGCGGGAACGCCGGCCAAAGCGGTGGAAGAGCTGCTAAAGGCGCTGTCCGCGCGCGTGTCGCTGGGGCGCGACGTGTCCGCGTCCGACCGGTTCGACCTGGTGGTGGAGCGCGAGCGCGCCGCCACGGGGGAGAGCCGCACGGGCCGGCTCCTTTATGCCGGCCTGACGCAGGGGTCGCGGCGGCTAAGGCTGGTGCGCTTCGGCCAGGAGGATGGGCACGGGGGCGAGTGGTTCGATGCGGACGGCCAGCAGGAGCGGCGCGGCGTGATGGGCCTGCCGGTGGCGGGCCGCGTGTCGTCCAGCTTCGGCTATCGGATGCACCCGCTGCTCGGCTTCCTGAAGCTGCACAAGGGGCTGGACATCGCCGCTTCACACGGGTCGCCCATCTATGCCGCGCTGGACGGCGTGGTGCAGTTCGCCGGCCGGTCGGGCGGCTACGGCAACTTCGTCAAGCTGGCGCACGGCGGCGGGCTCCAGTCGGGCTATGGTCACATGAGCCGGATCGCCGTGGCGTCGGGCACCCGCGTGGCACGGGGTCAGGTGATCGGCTTCGTGGGCTCCACGGGCCTGTCCACTGGCCCGCACCTGCATTGGGAGGTGTGGCGCAACGGCCAGGCGGTGAACCCGCGTTCGATCAGCTACGACCAGATCAGCCGCCTGTCGGGCGAGAAGCTCCGCGCGCTACGCGCCCTGGTCGGGCGGCTGACGGCCGTTCCCGTTTCCGGCGGCCTCTGACCGACGACCGGGACCGGATCGCCCGCTGGCGCGCGGTGCTGGACCGCGCCTGGGGTCCGGCGCCCCGCCCGACGCTGCGGACGCCGGTCGGCCAGCTGGTGAAGTCTCTGATCAGCAGCCGCACGCGCGACCAAGACTCGATCGCGGCCTACCGCACTCTGCGGGAGCGCTTCGGCAACGCGCGCGGCATCGCGGCGGCGGACCCGAAAGCCGTGGAGCAGGCGCTGGAACACGCAACCTTCGCCGACGTCAAGGCGGAGCGGCTGGTGGCGGCGCTGCGCGCCATCGCGGCAGACCGGCCGGACATGGACCTCGGCTTCCTGCGCGACCTGGCCGTGGCGGACGCGCTCGCCTGGCTGGAGCGGCTGCCGGGCGTGGGGCGCAAGACGGCCGCCGCCGTGCTCAACTTCACCGCGCTAGACCGACCGATCCTGGCGGCGGACACGCATGTCGCCCGCACGCTCGGGCGGCTGGGGCTGGGCACCACCGACGCCGTCCGCGTCAGCGAGCGCGTCACCGCCGCCATGACGGGCTGGACGGGCGAGGATTTCCGCATCTTCCACGTTCAGATGAAGCGCGTGGGCAAGACGCTCTGCCACCACCGCGCGCCCGAATGCCGCGCCTGCCCCCTGGCGCCCGATTGCGACTGGGTGCGCAGGGTCTAGGACAGTCCCATGGACGAAGCCGCCTTTCTGCGCCGCCTGCGCGAGCTGCCGCTGCATCCCGGCGCGCGCGGGCTGGCCGACGACGTCGCGGTGGTCGGCCCCTTCACCGTCACCGCCGACGCGCTGGTGGAGGGCATCCACTTCCTGTCCACTGATCCCGCCGCCGACGTGGGGTGGAAGCTGGTGGCGGTGAACCTGTCCGACCTGGCGGCCAAGGGCGCGGTGCCGGAGGGCATCGTGCTCGCCTATCCGCTGTCCGATCCCGAGTGGGACGCGGGCTTCCTGAACGGGCTGGCGGAGGCGCTGACACGGTTCGCCTGTCCGCTGATCGGCG